>Ga0190348_1000097_pt1 | contig 23076 bp, 20 predicted proteins | sample 48721367_MG_FD_161658 | JGI IMG/M metagenome (GOLD analysis project Ga0190348, IMG submission 161658) | Hydrothermal vent microbial mat bacterial communities from Southern Trench, Guaymas Basin, Mexico - 4872-13-6-7_MG | ecosystem: Environmental > Aquatic > Marine > Hydrothermal vents >... | reverse complement strand
ATTTCTAGTAACTTAGTTAAGTCAAGTATACTAAATTGGAGCTGCTTTTTCAATTATTTTTGCTATTTTTTCAGTATGTTGAATGTCTTCTCGATCGTTTTTTCAACTGCGAAACTTCAGTTACTGTAATTGCACGTTCACTAGTGTTCGAAATATGGTAAAAAGCCAAAGATTTTAAAGTGCTTTATCCTTGGGGAAGGTTTAGTGGAATAACGACAATATATTTTGGCTGTAAACATTTGAAAAGGAGAAAAAAATGAAGAGAAAAGTATTATTGATCAGTATTGTCGGTGTAATTGCATTATCAGTTGTTGTCGCTTGGGCCGGTCCCAAAATGAACCCAGGCAAATGGAAAATTACCACAAAAACTACTATGGCCGGAATGCCCGCGCAGTCCATAACTCACATCCAGTGTATCACAAAGGAGGACCTGATCCCGATGAGCCAAGATGCCAACCAGGGATGCCGGGTGACAGACATTGTTTATGACGGCAATACTGTGTCGTGGAATATTTCCTGCGATGCTCAAAGTGGGGGCATGAAAGGAACTGGAAAGGTCACCTATAACGGTGACAGCATGCAGGGTACAATGAATATGACTATGCCCGGCGGTGATATGCAGATCAATAATCAGTTCCACGGAAGGCGTATAGGTCCCTGCGACAGCTCAGAGCGCTGAATTCCACAGGCTGCCGGCTCTTAGTCATGCCATAAGTGAGTTGGCTGCACAAGAGGCCAAGGATAGGGACAAAAACGTCCAAGAGGATAAGGTCATAAAAGGCGTTAAAGGTCTTTTCAAATAGTATCTTATAAACTGGAATGTTTTAAACTTCACAGCAGGAGTAAAGGGTATGATATGGATATTAGTCTCCGTGGGCGTCGTTTTAATCACTATTTTTCTTTTATATAACAGCCTGGTAAACAAGAAAAACCAGACGCTGAATGCCTTTTCCGGCATCGATACGCTTTTGAAAAAGCGGTATGATCTGATCCCCAATCTGGTCTCTGCGGTAAAACAGTATATGAAACATGAACAGGGGTTATTTACCCGAATCACTGAATTACGCACCAGGGCGGTAACCGGCGATCTGCCTGACGATGAAAAAGTGGCGGTGGGCCAGGAAATATCCGGGGCCATCAAGGGGATTATGGTGGCTGTGGAAAACTACCCTGAGCTTAAAGCCAATGAGAATTTTTTTACAGCTTCAGGCCGCATTGAATGAAGTGGAAGAACAGATTTCAGCGGCCAGAAGAGCTTACAACGCCTCGGTTTTAGAATACAACAATGCCCTGGAAATGATTCCCACGAATGTTATGGCCTTTATGATGCTTGACGAAAAACGGGTACGAATAAAAAAGAAACTTGTCCCCTTAATCGCCTTGAGTGCGGTTATTGTCATCTTTTCTTTTGGCACTGCTGTATGTTTTAAAATGGACTTATCAGTTATGACTGTGCCGTTCGGCATTTGTGCAATATTAATTAGTGGATGGTATTTGAAGTTTTACCGGGATTTTGCCGGTAGTTTTAAAGAGCAGGTGATAAAGAAGATTATGGGCTTTATTGATCCGGGGCTTTCCTATGATAAAGACAAGTCTGTTTCTAAAGACCTGTTTCTGGAAAGCAGGATTTTTCAGGACCGTGCAGACCGTTATGGGGGAGATGATTTTGTTTTCGGAAGGATTGGGAAAACAGACATTCAATTTTCTGAGATCAATGTGAAACGAGTTGAAAAAACCACCAGCAGCACCGGCATAGGGCTGAAAAGACGCACAAAAACATATACTTATCCGATTTTCAACGGATTGTTTTTCGTTGGGGACTTTAATAAGGCATTTGAGAAAAAAACCATAGTTTTACCGGATACGGCAGAAAGAATATTCGGCAGGCTGGGTCAAAAACTTCAGTCCATAAACGCATTTCATGGTGAATTGATTAAACTTGAAGACCCTGAATTTGAAAAATTCTTTGTTGTATATGGAGAGGATCAGGTTGAATCGCGTTATATCCTTTCCACAAGCCTTATGGCACATATTATGGATTTTCGTAATAAGACCAAAAAGGATATTTTTTATCCTTTGTCGCGTCAAAGGTATTCGTCGCCATTCCTTATGACAGGCCCCTTTTTGAACCCGGTATTTTTAAATCCATGTTGGATTTTTCGGAAATCAAAAAATATTTTGAAGATTTACAGGTCGCAATCGGCATTGTCGAGGATCTTAATTTGAACACGAGGATTTGGAGCCGGTAGGAGTGAAAGACCACGAATGATATGACAGAATTCAAAAATATGAGCGATGCGGAGAGAAAAGAGGCCCTGTTGGAATACGGTAAAAAATTCCATGAAACCGCAGGCGCAAAATATCGTGTGGTCAAGGGATGGTTTTTTAAGATATTTGGGTCACTGCTGATACTCATCGGTGTTCCCGTTTTATTTGCCGAGGACATTAATGCGGGTTTGGGAATTTTGGGCGTCCAACGTGTTCTACTGTCCGAAAAATCCAGAAGAAGCGGTCCTTGAAACGGGGGTCAAGAATGAGGGCTATTTCTTTCCTGTTTTCGGCGGATTTATTATCCTCTTCGGATTGTTTTTAGCTTATAATGGAAACAAAGCAAATTCAGAAAAATAAATAGTAAATGATAAAAATTGCCTTTTCTGTTTTAATGCCTCAAATCAAAGGACTCACCCACTTTGGGAACCATTACATCATGACCTTTAGATTTCAATGTGTCGGCAAAGGCCAGGGTCTGGTCCTCGTCTCCGTGAACTAATGCGATTTTTTTGATGTTCAGGTTGGATTTTTCAATAAACCGTAGCATTTCATCCTTATCTCCGTGGGCGCTGAATCCATCGATCTTCGCCACCTGAGCCGCCAGGGGATATTCCTTGTTAAGCAGCCTCATTACTGGCGGTTTCCCCTTACGGCCAGATTTCGCATAGGCCCGTCCTTCTTCCAGGATGCGACGGCCCAATGTATGCTTGGCCATGTATCCTACCACTAGTATGGTGTTTTTGGGGTTATGCATCTTATATCGAAGATGGTGCAGGATGCGGCCGGCCTCACACATACCGGCCGCTGAAATGACGATATGCGGCTTCTTCTCACGCATCAGAGCCATGGATTCATCCACTGAGGAGGTAAAATTCAGCTCATTGAACATGAAAGGATTGTCGCCGCCTATCAGAAAATCGGCATGGGTCTCAGGGTCGTACATTTCAGGGTGTTCTCCGAACACCCCGGTAATTCGAGTGGCAAGAGGGCTGTCCACATACACCGGGATGTGCGGCGTCTCGTTTTTATTGTAAAGATCATGTATAACATACAGCAGTTCCTGGGTACGGCCGAAGGCAAAGGCTGGAATCAGCAAAGCGCCGCCACGCTCTACGGTATTATTAATCACCTGTTTGAGATGCGGAGACATGTCCCGCACCGGCTCATGCAGCCGGTTTCCATAAGTGCTTTCCATGATCAGCAGATCAATCTCCCTGTCATCTTCGGCAAAATTCAGGGTAGGGTCCTTTAGAATGGGTTTGTCAAACCGACCGATATCGCCTGAAAAACAGACTGTATACCTTTTTCCTTTAAAGCGGGTTTTTATAATGCTGATAGCTGAACCCAGAATATGGCCCGCATCGTAGAAGGTGCAGGTCGAGCCCCTTCCCACAGCTACGGAGATCTCATAGGGCACGCCTTCGAAAAAGCTCAGGGCGTGCTCTGCTTCCGAAATGGTATACAGGGGCGATACCGCTTCCAGATGATAGTCAGCGGCCAGTTCATTAATAACATCAATATTTAACTGGTGTTTTCCCTTTTTCAACAGGGCCTTGATTTCTTTCATCCGGTTGGCCGAGCTTTTCGGCCGACCACGGCCGCTTTTGATTTTAGATAAAATATTGCGTACCACCTTGTAATTCAGATATGCGGCGTCTGATTCCTGAATATGGGCACTGTCCGGCAGCATGTAGTCGCAGGCGTCCTGAGTGGCCCGGGTGGTAATTATACGCCCGGCGAAACCGTCGCGGGTCAGAAGCGGAAGCCTGCCCGAATGATCTATGTGGGCGTGGGAAAGAATCAGGTTCGTAATGATCGCCGGATCAAAGGGCATAATGCGGTTTTTGCGATCCGCATCCTTCCGTCTGCCCTGATACATCCCACAGTCCAGCAGAATATTGTCTTCACCGGTCGCGATCATATGCATAGACCCGGTCACTTCTCTGACAGCGCCGTAAAAAGTTACACGCATGGCCGTTTTCCTCTTAATAGAATTTTACTTTTCAAAAATGCAGGGCACATCTTACTCCAATTTCTGATCAAAAGGGGAGGGCTTTTCTGTTTTTCTGCACAATTGATGTAACCCATCCATCCTGCTCTTCTGACCAGATAATCTCAAGACAATACTGCCGGATTAATTCGGCAACCTCTCTTCTATTAGTCGATTTAAAGCCGCTCATAACCACCAAGCCGGGGGCGTTTAACACCTTTGCAATTCTGCCGAGCATCCTAATCATTACAGAGATTGTCAAATTGGCCAATGCCAGGGTCCATTTGCCGGGCGGGATGTCTTCCACGGTACATTGTGATACGGAAACCACGGCATCGAGAACGTTTCGGCGTATATTTTCTTTGGCTACTCTTGTTGCTTCCGGGTCTATGTCCATGCATATCACGGATCGGGCTCCCATCTTACCCGCAATAATTCCCAGGATCCCGGTTCCTGTTCCCACGTCCAGCACAAATCTGTCCCGTACCAGGTTGTGCTCATGTAGATACTGAAGGGCATTGACGCTGCCCTGTGTAGAAGGATGACACCCGTCTCCAAATGCCCATCCAGGACTCAGGAAAATGATTTTTTTACTGGATGTTTCATGCCTGTTTAATTTAGGGGTATGGTGTGAGAAAGGGCCGGGCGGAACCGCAATCCATGAACGGCCGATCTGCACCGGTCCTTTATCTCTCAAGAAATTATATCGTTCAAGTGGCATAACCTCCCATTCCATGGCGCTATGAATATCTTTTGGAAGAAACTGGCAAACACGGTTTTGAAGTTCTCTTAGGCAAAAATCCCATCGTGAAATAGGCTCACTTGCGCTAAAGGTCAGTATACCTGAAGCACCTTTATGGATTCGCCAGGGAGTGCCTAAGTACAGATTGGCTGGGATGTTGACAGAATAATCCCTTGGTAAACGAATTTGAACGACTATGCCCTTGTTCATGGCCTATTAATAATAAGTGCCAGCGACGGAATTGGAAAATTCGTCTGCCGGGTTCCTGAACTGCAGATAATCAAGAATCAAAAAATTATTTTGAACTGAAACGGTGCCTTTAAGAAAGGCACGCTGAATCATTTAGCACTGTCAGCAGTGGAAGGTCAAGGAAATTTCAAAATATCGTAAAGATTTAGAAACATTTATCTTATTGATAATATGGAAAAATATAAAAAATACCTCATCCTTTATGCGCTGATTTTTGCCTGCTCGCAAATTAATGGGTTACAGATTTAAGCGCTGGATGCCGAAAATAGAGATTAGAAAAGAGCTGGAGTCCAGTGATCATTACCCGGGCTTATTCAGAAAAAGGAGAATGCCATGTACAAACTAGCTAAAATTATGCTCATTGTCGCTTGCTTTAATTTTCTGCCGTTTCTTTTTTCCTCTTGTACCCATGCAAGGCCGCCAAAACCAGGACCAAATTTTGTCTGGGTACCCCCTCATACGTTACCAAGTGGAGTAACTATTCGCGGTCATTGGAAATATGAAGGACCGTCACAACCTGGCAAGACATGGGTGCCTGGACACTATGCACCTGACAGGACATGGATTCCAGGCCACTGGAAAAATCTGGTGTCTCCAAAACCGGATAAAATATGGGTACCTGGACATCACGGCCCCCGGGGAAGATGGATACCAGGGCACTGGAGATAAGATAATCACTAGAAGATCGTTACTGCAGGGGCTGCAAATATTTGAATAAGCAATGATTAGGTGACTTTGCTCGGCAAAATTGCTCGACAGGAGACTAAAATGATCCGTTTTTTCAAAAAGGTTATTTCACTATTGACGCTGGCAATTTTGGTTCCATCTGGAATTGTCCTTTCTGCACAGGCCATTCAAATGCAGGAAAGTGTAAATTGGGAGGGGATTGAGGCGGATTTGACTAATGTCAGGATTAGCCAAAACATTATTACAATAAAAGTCAAGCTTAGGAACACCGGGTCTGAAGAGCAGAGCGTAAAAATTCCTTACGATGCATGTTTCATCATGGATGAAACAAACCAGAAAAAATATTATCCCCTTAAGGATTCCGATGGTCTTTATATTGCGGGCCCTATGGCTGACGAACAAAGAGGGGGGAGATTCTGGTTTGGAATTGAAGCAGGGAAGGCAAAAGGTCTGTGGATAAAATTTCCTGAGCCGGCTGACCGGCCTGAAAACATTACGATCTCTCTTGAAGGAATTTTTCCGTTTGAAGAAATTCCGTTAAAGAGATAAGGAATGCTTTGTGAATATTTGTAACTCTTTGATCTTGCTCGCATGGTTCTGTTTTTTATTGCCTGTTCTCTGTATGGCTCAAGAGGAGGCGGTTTTTATTCCTCCTGAGGCTCACCAAAAGGCTCTTTTGGCATTACAGGCCCTCGGACCAGAAAGGGGATCAAAGAATATTGATTTTTATAAGGTGAACATTATCGGTGTTACCAAAGAAATAGAAACACAGAGTACGACAATTGAGACAGCAATAAAGGATCTTGGAGCAAGGGAAACAGATGTGGAGATTCAGATCCAGCTCTCCGGGGATGTCCTGTTTGATTTTGACAAATGTGATATCCTCTCAGATGCCGAGGCCACGCTAAAAAAGATCGGGTTTATCATCACAGCTTATAACAGCCCGCAAGTTATTATAGCGGGGCATACTGATTCGAAGGGTTCGGAGAGCTATAATCAGAGGCTTTCAGAAAAAAGAGCTGAATCGGTTAAAAAATGGCTTTTAGAAAACGCGGAAATAGACTCATGCATCATAAAAACAATCGGATATGGTGAAATCAGACCAGTGGCGCCAAATTGTAATTACGACGGGTCTGACAATCCGGAGGGGCGTAAGAAGAATAGAAGGGTTGAGATGGTAATAAAGAAAAAATAGAAACAGAGATGATTATGCTAGAAAAGTCCAATCTGCGGCGTTGCTTCAATATAATGAATGATTTCTGGTCTTTTGAGAAGAATTATTGTCAGGGTTTTGCCGCATAAACGATCAATCCTGATTTATATCAACATAATGGCCGTTGCATTTCTGCCGGTCAGGCCTTCCCTCCTGTAAGAAAAATAGTCTTCGGAGCATGCTGTACATATGCGACTAATCTCTATCTGTTCAGAAGGCAGCCCTGCCGATCTGAGCTGCCAGAGTGTTATGGCCCAGAAATCGAAATGAGCCGGAGCCGTTTGAAAATCATGGAAAGTCTTTGGGAGTAAATTTTTCCAGTCCTTAAATTCCGCGCAACAGGGTCCCAAAGATGGACTGATAGATGCCCAAAGATTTTGGGGACGGGAAGAGTAAACCTTGACCATCTTTCTAACCGTCTTTATAAGGATGTTTGAGACACTTCCTTTCCAGCCGCAATGTATATTGGCAATTGCCCTGTTTTCCGGATCGTAGAGAACCACGGCCTGACAATCGGCATGTTTTATCAACAGAGATACGCCACGCATGTCGGTTAATAAGCCGTCAACACCGCTAAGGCTTTTTTGCCTTACTGGTCCGTCTATTACAGCAAGGCGGCTACCGTGAACCTGGTAAAGGCTAATCATTTCGCTGGTATTCAGCATTCTGCCGACAATTTGGAGATTTTCTTCTACGGCCTCAGGGTCGTCCCCTACATTCCGCCCCAGGTTGAGTTCATTATAGGGAGGCAGACTCATCCCGCCCCACCTGGTGAAGCTTATACAGCGCAAATCGTCACCCATGCCGTCAGGTAGATTTTGAAACATAAGCCGGTGTGAATTCATGGGATTAGATGAAAATAGCTCATATATCATAATTCATTATCTGGTTTACAGATTTTATTTGAGAACTATTACCTCATAGCATCTTCCGCTACAACCGGATTTACTTCGCAAATTTTTTCTTGGCTTATTATAATTTGATTGTGCAAAGCTGAGGAGATACTGGTATTTTATATACTATGGACCATTTGAATATTATCACTATTGATGGACCGGCCGGCGCCGGTAAGAGCACTGTCAGTCGGGAGTTGGCAAGGCGCTTGGGGTTTAGGTATCTCGACACAGGTGCAATGTATAGGGGAGTGGCCTGGGCTGCAAGGCGTAAAGGTTTAGATATTAGAGATAAAAAAGCCCTTTCGGAACTATGTAACGATCTGAGACTTGGTTTTAGTGGTGATCGAATTCTGGTGAACGGACAAGATGTTTCGTCTTTTATCCGCACTCCGGAAATGGACAGGCTTTCATCAGAGGTCTCCAATGTTGATGTGGTTAGGCAGTATCTTACAGAAATACAAAGGGAACTAGGCAGAGAGGGTTATTTGGTGGCAGAGGGCCGAGATATGGGAACTGTAGTGTTTCCACAGGCTGCTCATAAATTTTTTCTCACGGCCTCTGCCGAAGAACGGGCACAACGACGGAAGAAGCAAACTGAATATCAGGGAAAAGAGATTACCCATGAAGAGATTCTGGCCCAAATCGAGGCCAGGGATCTGGCAGATTCAACACGCTCTATTGCGCCTTTGCAGGCCGCTCTTGATTGTATTGTAATTGATTCCTCTGATTTGACAGTAGAAGATGTTCTCGAAAAAATATTATCCGAAATATAGTTGGCCTACGGGCCTTTATGCTTGATCAATACGGGCCGGTCCAGGTCTGGGCTGCCATACTTTAGGTCAAAAATGATGTTATCTCCTGCCGCCTCTTATGAGCTCTAAAAAATATTAGGCCCTAGACTGGATGTGCCAACATCCTTATTATATATTTGTATTGTATTTACAGATTTTTTAAAGAAATATGATGGGTTACTGCCTCTTCAATAGCCAAATTTATAGGCAAGCTCTGGAATCCTTTCCTCTGTTTGTGGCGAAACGCAGAAAGCGGACTTCAATTTTAAATAATATTTAGTTGCCATAATCATAGCGGCACTAAATTTTTTGGAAAACAGCCACATGAAAAGAAGCCTTTACGAATTTCTGGAAAGCCAAACATCGCTTGGACACCTTACTAGTGCTGAGCGGCTGGATATTGCCCGCTCCATCCAGCAGGAATATCTGCCCGGGCTCCTCTCAGACATTATCCGCAATGTAGAAGAAATTATCCATATCGATACCCGCCTTGAAGAAAAGCGGGTCCTTGAGATTGTTGCGGAAAAAATCGCAAATATTCTCAGGGCCGACGCGGCATACATATGGCTCTTTAATCCAAGATCTCTGAGTACCTTATGCCTCGGCGCGTACCAAATTTATGAAGTCGAATGCAAAGAAGAGATCTCTTCTGAAAAATCCATCCCGGCACAAGTGGTCAGGGAAAACAAAAGCATTTCCATATCAGGCCTCTTTGAGGACCCGCGTTTCAAGAACAGGAGCATAGTGAAAGATCAGGGATTTAATTCTCTTTTGGCTATTCCCTTACAGATTACAGGTTTTTTAGATTCGGAAGGAGAGATTGTCGGCTCCATTTCAATTTTTTACAAGGAGGATAAAGGGAAGTTTGATTCATTTGAGATTATTCATGCAGAGCTCCTGGCCAATTGCATAAGCTATGTCCTGGCCAAAAGGAAGATCCGGGGTCTACAGAGTCTGAATGCTCATAAGAAGAAGATGGTAGACAGGATTTTTATAAAGTTGAGCAACAGGGAAGGTATTAAATTAAAGGACCTGTTCCTGGACATGATTCCAGATCTTGCTCCATATTTGCAGATCAAGAGCTGTTGCCTTTTCTCGGTGTCCAAGGACCAGAAACTTATTCGTCTCGAGGCAGGCTATCCCCCGGACAAAACTTATCACCAGCCCGGCCATACATTTACAGTGAGCCATCATCCTTATTTTCAGATCGCCATCCACGGGGCATCGGAATATGGAGATTATCCGTTTGAGAGGATAGATCCTGCCTACTTCTTGATCAAAGATCCTGAAAGAAGCCGGTTTACCAGCTCAGGTATGCGGAAATTTGTTGAGCAACACAACATTTATTCTATACTGATAATTCCTCTTAAGACCAATGGGGCCGCTCTTTATCTAATGACTTTTTATGCTACCGAACAGAAGTCGTCTTTTACTAACGAAGAGATTGATTTGCTGACTTTTTTTGGAAAAGAAGTCATGAGGGCCCTTAGATCCGAGCTTCTGGACGACGTCCTGCACGATTTCAAGAATCCAGCGATTGCCATTACAGGCTTTGCCTTTAAGGCCAGGAATCTAATGGAATCAGAAGATCTTGATGAAATAAGGAACAAGTTGATCACCTATCTGGACATCATTCTTAAGGAAACGGTCCGTATGCAGGATATGGCTCTTTCCATGAAATTGGAAGGACGAGAAGAGGTTTTGAATCTCAGTGATATCGCCTTAGAACGATTCCGTCTAAATGAGGAAGCCGTTAGACAATCATGGCGCAGGTATATAAGGATCGAGCCCCCTGATATTAAAGAAGAGATATTAGTCTATTGTTCGCGCTTTGGTCTGGAGCGAGTATTGGACAATCTTTTGAACAACGCAGTCAATGCCGTTCCGAAACAGGGAGGCCTCCTGACCATGCGTTGTTATGTAGAGGGTAGCATGGCCTGTCTCGAGATCAGAAATAGCGGCGATATACCAAAGGAAAAAATCGATCAGGTCAGAAGGGGTGAAGTAAAGGGCAGGGGTTTGAACATCATTTATCGCTTTGTGCAGAGCAACTACGGGAAAATCGATATTCAGACCAACAATGGTCAAACCATATTAATTGTAAAATTACCACTTTTTCAGCGAAAGGACACTAAATCCACGAAGTAATTCTTAGATTTTAAACGGTTAATTTGTTGCGGCTTATATTCCCTTACTCTCGGGGCGTTCAATGTTTTTTGGGGATATCCTGCTGCTTGCGGCCGGGTGATTCCTTTGATCATAATTATCCAGACGTATTTCCCCGTGACATGGTGGGAGAAAGTGACCATAAGGTCATTTCCTGTTCAGCAGAATACCAAGTCTTTATGCACTTAGCGAAGCAATCGGCAGGTATATCCATTTATGATTGTTTGAGTTTGATGTCCAGCTCCTCCCGGATAAAGATCTCAACCGGGTTCTCTCGTTTCTTTTTTGGCAGATCGACTCCCTGTTTTCGAAGTTCCGTAACGATTTTAGAGACTTGAGTTTTGCTGATACCGAGCTGTTCTGCAATTTCAACCGCGGTCCTATTTGTATAGTTATTGTATATGTAACGTACATCATCTACTGTGTATGGCCTACTTTTGGTCCTAGTCATAATTTATTATCCTTTTACTATTTTTTGTCTCTGACTCTGCTCAAAAAGTCCGTTTTGCTGCACTACCCAATTTTCCGTTATTGGAATGTCTCATTCTTTAAAGATTTTGAGCCTTGCATCCGGAGCATTTTGAGAGGCATAATGTCTTTGGCTTTTTATAGTGTAATCCATCCACGCATTGTGGCATAGTCCCCAATAAACATATATAAAAGCGGTAAAATACAAGGTCCATCAAGTTATCAATAAATAGATCAAATTAGTATAACAAAAGAGAACGTTTTGCGACAATTCAAAAATTGTTATTCTTTTTATTATGTGGAGAGTATCAGTTTTTCTGGAATGATATATTACCGTTCTCATCTATGTCCACAAGGATATTGTCTCCCTCTTTGAAGGTTCCCTCAAGGATTTTAAGTGCCAAAGGATTTTCAACATAGCGCTGGATAGCCCTCTTGAGAGGACGGGCACCATAGGTTGGATCATGGCCCACATCAGCTATCCATGTCTTTGCCTTTTTGGTCAGGGCTATTTCATAATTGTGCTCCTTTAGACGGTTTTTAAGATAGCTGAGCTGGATGTCCACAATTCTCTCCAGGTGCTCCTTGCTGAGCGAGTGAAAGACGATCATATCGTCTATACGGTTTAAGAACTCTGGTTTAAAGTGTACGCGGAGTGAGTCCATCATCTTATGTTCTATTTCTTCTGGATCTTTGATTTCCTGAATCAGATCAGTACCTATGTTTGAGGTCATGATAATTATGGTATTACGGAAGTCTACTGTGCGTCCCTTACCGTCGGTAAGCCTACCATCATCCAAGATTTGAAGCAGTATGTTGAATACATCGGGATGGGCCTTTTCTATCTCGTCAAAAAGAATAACAGAATAGGGCTTGCGCCGTACCGCCTCAGTTAGATAGCCCCCTTCTTCATATCCCACATATCCCGGAGGTGCACCAATTAATCTGGCTACTGCATGTCTCTCCATGTATTCGCTCATGTCCATGCGAATTATGGCCTGTTCTGTGTCGAATATGAATTCAGCCAGGGTCCTGGCCAACTCTGTTTTCCCAACACCTGTTGGCCCGAGGAAGATAAAAGAGCCTATGGGTCGAGCGCTGTCTTGCAGGCCTGACCTGGCCCTGCGGACTGCATTTGATATCGCCTGTATAGCCTTTTTCTGCCCAACCACCCTTTGGCTTAAGCGATCTTCCATATGAACCAGTTTTTCTCTCTCTCCTTCAAGTAGTTGGCTAACAGGAATCCCGGTCCACTTGGATATGATGTCTGCAATATCGTTGGCGTCCACTTCCTCTTTAAGCATACTGGTGCCATCCTTCTGAAGTTCTTCTATGCGCTCCTGCTCTTCTTTCAGCTCTTTCTCAAGTTTTGGAATCTCTCCGTAGAGGATCTCGGCGACTTTGTTGAGGTCTCCTTCCCGCTGGGACCTCTCCGCATCGATTTTTAGTTGATCTATACGTTCCTTTACATCACGAATTTTTTTAATAATACCCTTTTCCTGTTGCCAGCGGGCCTTTAATGCATCGCTCTGTTCTCTGAGGTCGGCTAGATCCTGTCTGATTTTTCCTAATCTTTCCTGGGACGCAGGATCGCCTTCTTTTTTAAGTGCTTCTTGTTCAATTTCAAGTTGCATGCTTCGTCGTTCTAATTCATCAATATCTGATGGAAGGCTATCTATTTCGATTCGGAGTTTTGCCGCTGCCTCGTCTATAAGATCAATTGCCTTGTCCGGTAAAAAGCGATCCGTGATATAGCGCTGGGACAGAGTAGATGCAGCAACAATGGCTGAATCCTTTATCCGAACTCCATGGTGTACCTCGTACTTTTCTTTTAATCCGCGAAGTATAGCGATAGTGTCTTCGATACTGGACTCATTGACCATAACAGGCTGAAAACGTCTTTCCAGTGCTGTATCCTTTTCAATGTATTTGCGATACTCGTCAATCGTGGTGGCTCCGATACAGTGAAGATCTCCCCTGGCCAGGGCCGGTTTAAGCATATTGGAGGCATCCATGGATCCCTGGACCGCTCCAGCGCCCACTAGTGTGTGTATTTCGTCTATAAAAAGGATGACCTCACCTTCTCGTTTTGACACTTCCTTGAGGACTGCCTTCAGGCGTTCTTCAAATTCACCCCTGTACTTGGCACCTGCTATCAAGGCGCCCATGTCTAAGGCAATAATACGCCGGTCCTTTAACGTCTCCGGAATATCACCCGAAACTATCCTTTGGGCCAGTCCTTCTACAATCGCAGTCTTACCAACGCCAGGTTCACCTATGAGGACGGGATTATTTTTGGTCCTTCGTGACAGTACCTGTAGAACTCTACGGATTTCATCATCGCGGCCTATCACAGGGTCCAGTTTCCCGGATTTTGCCAGAGAAGTAAGGTCTCTCCCATATTTTTCCAGTGCCTGATATTTCCCTTCAGGGTTAGGATCGGTTATTCTCTGGTTGCCCCTTATGGATACCAAGGCTTGCAGTAAGGTGTCCTTATTGACCCCATGATCTGCTAAGATCTGACCGGCTTTTGTGTGGGATGCCTCTAGAATCGCCAGAAGCAAGTGTTCCTGACTGACATACTCATCCTTCATTTTATCCGCAATAGAGAATGCCTTTTCAAGTACCTGATTCAGGGTGGATGACATGTAGATCTGCATACCTGCCCCGCTCACACGGGGAAGACCGTCTAAGGCCACATCCACGGCGGCTTGAATGGCCTGTATTTCAACTCCCATTTTTTTCAGAACCGAAAATACTATTCCCTGCGGTTGGTTCAACATTGTCTTTAGCAGATGTTCGGGCTCTATTTGCTGATGGCCTTTGCTTTGGGCCAAGCTCTGTGCCCCCTGCAGGGTTTCTTGCGATTTCATTGTAAATTTTTCAAGTTGCATAATTTATAATTTCCTTAAATTCGATATGTTAAATGTATTGAGACATTGCTTTTGCACTATAAAATAGTAAGAATGAGATATTATAGTGTCAATAGATTAGCAATAACAATATGGTTTGTTAATTCATTTGCAGAATTTTGTTACTTGTTTACATCTTGAAATTCGAAATAGTTAAAGTAGAAATCAGGCATAATAGTATGAAGACCAAATTTCTAATTTTATCATTCCGTAATGTTTATCCATATTGGTTTGTTTACGGAATTATTCAATATTCAAAAGGGGGTTGAGCCTATGACTATTGATCTTAGGGATGAAAAAGTTCGTCTGGAAAGAGACGAAAAAAAAGGCCTTTCTCCTTTTGCCACCCTTAGTATTGATGCAGTACGGGAAAGGGAGGAAGAGAGGCTGGCCACAGACCACAGGCAGTGGTTTTCAGTTGATGCGGACAGAATTCTTCATTCATTGGCATATGCAAGGTATATAGACAAAACACAGGTCTTTTCTCTTATACCAAATGATCATATTACTCACCGGGTACTGCACGTCCAGCTGGTATCAAAGATTGCCAGAACTATAGGTCGCTTTCTCCGATTAAATGAAGATCTTATTGAAGCTATAGCCTATGGACACGACATTGGCCACCCTCCCTTTGGCCATGATGGTGAACGATATCTTACCGAATTATGCGTGGAATATGGTCTCCGCCCGTTTATTCACAGTGTTCAGGGGGTTCATTTCCTGCGCAAGGTTGAACGCAAGGGCAGGGGATGCAATCTCAGTCTCCAGGTGTTTGATGGAATACTATGCCACGATGGGGAGATACATTGTCAGTCAATCAGTCCTCATAGGGGAAAGACTTTTAGGACTCTGGATAAGGAGATGGAAGCGAAGTTCTGTTCTCCCCAAACAGATCTCAGGCCTATGACCCTCGAAGGCTGCGTAGTCAGGATGGCCGATGTGATAAGCTATGTGGGAAGGGACATCGAGGACGCTATCAGGCTTTGTCTGGTGGGAAGGGAACAGATCCCTTCTCATTGTCGAGAGATATTGGGGGATACAAACGGGACTATAGTTTATCGCCTGGTTGAAGATCTTATCAGATCCAGTCTGAATAGAGATGAGATAGCCTTCAGTCATGATGTAGCAGAGGCCCTGGCAGAATTAAAGGCCTTTAATATGGAATTCATCTATATGGATCCCAGGATTAAAACCGAGTCATCCAAAATCAAGGATCTTTACAGGATTCTGTTTGAACGCTTTCTGGATGATCTGAAAAAGCACAGAAATGAGTCGGTGATTTTTAAGGATTATCTAAATGGAATGGATGCCAGTTACACTCAGGATCAGTCTTATGAGACCATTGTGAGGGACTTTATCTCAGGTATGACCGATGCATATTTTCTGAGGATGGGAAAAACAATTTTGATCCCGCAGCCTCTACCTGCCAGATTTTCGTCTTCGGGCGCTACGCCTGCTGGTTGATTTTTCTTCCTCGCTTCGCCTTGTCCTTAAAAAGAATCTATGGGTTTTGTAAAAGGATTACCCCATAATCCTTATTGATTAGGATATATCAGACAGAAATTCTTTTTTTGGTGCTAAAAGTATATTTATTTGTTTTCGGATTTAAGGTCTTCCAAAAGCTCCTCACCGCCTCTGAAGCTGTGCTCAGGCCCTGGGAATACGCCATTTTTTACTTCATTAATATAATTATCTATGGCTTCCTTTATCTTGGGATTGAGATTTACGTAGCGTTTTACGAAACTCGGTGTAAATTTTTCAAAAAAGCCAAGCAGGTCGTTGATTACAAGGACCTGGCCGTCGCAGTGTGGACCTGCCCCTATACCTATTGTGGGGATGGAGACCATCTCTGTGATTGTCTTTGCAATGATAGACGGAATGCACTCCAAGACGAGTGAAAAGGCCCCTGCATTAGCCACCGCCTTGGCATCCTCAATTAGTTTTTTTGCCGATTTCAGGTCTCGACCCTGTACCTTATATCCACCAAGTGCTATTGCTGTTTGGGGAGTGAGGCCTATGTGCCCCATAACGGAAATGCCCGCCTTGACCATTTTTTCAATGGTAGGTGCCATGTCATAGCCGCCTTCCAATTTGACGCCGTGGCAACCGGCATTTTTGATAAACCGGCCTGCGTTTTTTACCGCTTCATTTTTGGATATCTGGTATGACAGGTAAGGCATGTCTCCAATCAGCAGTGCCCTGTTAACTCCTCTCCGGACCGCGCTGCAGTGGTGAATCATCTCCTCCATACTGACCGGTACTGTAGAGTCATAACCCAAGGCCACCATGCCCAGAGAATCACCCACCAATACTATGTCCAGACCGGCTTCGTCTAATATTCTGGCCATACTGTAATCGTAGGCCGTAAGCATGGTAATTTTTTCGCCTGATGCCTTTTTGTTTTGGATATCAGCGAGTGTGACGGTCTTTGATACCTTTTTCTCTTTCATTTTTTAGATACAATTATAAAAATATCGCATATTCAGTGTGAATAAATATAACCAATTTTCCACAAAAAAATAGCCGGTGGAGACCAGTCATAAGCCGGGTTCTGTTCCCTTGGAGTATACAAGGTGGTGACCATTCATCTGGGATGTCGATTGCTCGACACCTCACGCAATCTACCCGGGAGCTTCGAGCGGGCCACTCTCAAGCGCTCCCCTATTTGATTTTGCTACGGGTGGGGTTTACCAAGCCTGTAACGTCACCGTTGCAGCTGGTGAGCTCTTACCTCACCTTTTCACCCTTACCAGATAAAGAACTGGCGGTATCTTTTCTGTGGCACTTTCCCTAAGGTTACCCCCGGTCCGCGTTACGGACCACCCTGCCCTGTGGAGCCCGGACTTTCCTCCAGGTAAAAGATATTACCTGGCGATCACCGGCTGTCTCCGCCGGCAAGAACATCAACTTACTTTTAAAGCATATATCAGGCGCTGACAAGAAGGACAAGTCAATATCTTTTCATCTCTAAGCAGTTCATTAAAGAGTTGAGGGGGAATATTCATGTTACATGCAGAACAGACACCATCAGTTACCGCTGCCACCGCAACACAATCCCTCCTGTCTTTAAGAAAGTTATATTTGGATAACAGGTTCGGGCTTATATCTTTGGATACAGCCTGTCTCTCCTCAGTTAGGTCGATAATCTTGGCGTCCAGCCTTTCCTCTACTTCTTGGACGCGTTTTTTCTCTGCCCTTATTTGCTTGCGATACTGTTTGATCTGCTTATTTCTTTCTTCTATCTGTTCCTGCAAAGAGCTTATTTCCTCCATTATGGCCAGAATTTCATCTTCTCTGTCCGTATTGGTCTTTTTTATTTCGTTAATTTCTTTCTGCAATGCCTGATATTCCCTATTGGTCTTTAAGGATGAAAGCTTTTTTTGGGATTTTCCAAGACGTATATTCTCTAACTCAAATTCATCCTCTATATCCACTTTCCTTTTTTGAATTTCTGTTACACGTTCATTAAGTTCATCGAGTTCGGCCTCTTTAGATGAAAGTTGTTCCTGGAGGTCTTCGAGATTTTTTGGGGCAGAGGATTTTTCCTCATTTATTTTACGAAGTTCAAGATCAATACCTTGTAATCGTATTAGAATTGCAAGTTCTTGTTTCAATTTTCGCTCCTTGTCTAAGAAAAGGAATTATTTATAGAGAGCAAGGGCCTTGTGTCAGCCATAAACTCGCCGGCTTTGGCCTTTTTGTTTATCCAAAGCCAGAATGGGGATTTTTCGTTGTCAAAAATATATATTTCTAAGTCCCATCCCTCTTCCGAGGCCTGCCGTTTCATATATTCAGCCATTGCTGGCACTAAAGGCCATTCTGTATAGAAGTGTCCTGCGTCTATAATAGCCTTTCCCATCTGTTCTGCTTCACGGGCAACGTGATGTTTGATCTCAGCGCTCAGAAATAGGTCGGCGCCTTTATCTATAACCAGAGGCCAAAGATCTGATCCGGAACCTCCACAAATAGCTACCCTGGTAATTGTTTGTCCAGGTTGGCCTACTACCAAAAGTCCATGATTTCCTAACATATTGGAAACCTTGTCCATTATTTCGGACAATTTGCAACTGCATGACAGGTTGCCTATTCTTCCCAATCCAACCCGTGGATTATTTTCATCAGATGTATACAGGGGTTTTACATCGGAAATGCCTAATATATTTGCTAATAAGTCGCTAACACCACCAACAGTCGAGTCAAGGTTGGTGTGGGCCGCTGCAAGGGCTATGTTTTTACGCAAAAAACCCGCCAGAAGGCGGGGAACTGATTTTGAGATGTCAAACGAGCTTACCGGCCTGAACAGTAAGGGATGGTGTGTTAATACCATCTGGGCCTTTCGTTTGGCGGCTGCGTCTAATACATTTTCCGTAGCATCGAGGGCTATCATAAGTGTTTGAACAGACGCTTCCGGGTCTCCAACTTGAAGCCCTATATTATCCCAAGATTCTGCTAACCCAGGAGGTGCCCATCTGCAAAGGACATTCCATATTTCACCTACAGTTGGAGTCATGGTGATTGTTCCATCTTTTTGTCTCTGCTTAAGGCCATTAAGACAAAAAAGGTGCAAAATAAAGAAATTGCACCTTCTGCTTTGCAGGTTGTCCGATCAGATTGGTTTTTAATTCAATATCGTATTTAGTCAGAATTTTTGCTGTCCTCATTATTTATTATAAATGGGCCCACCAGGATTCGAACCTGGGACCAACCGGTTATGAGCCGGTGGCTCTGACCAACTGAGCTATGGGCCCACCGGTTAAGTGGTCAATTATATTCCGACAATTATTATTGTCAAGAAGCAGTTGAACTCCAGGTGTGAAACACGAATTTACTGGACAAACGTCTCCAACAAACATTTCTATCATTATCAATACTCATTGACAGGAATATTAATGATGCTTTCGCAGTAACAATTTAAAATGATCTGGATTTCGGTATAATAGATTAAAAGCACGGCCTACCATGAAGTGAGAGGTGACTTTATCAGGAATATTGAAATATCTATACAACAGTAATTTTCTCCATTCGTCTTGGTTACAAAGGCCCAAGTGGTTTTGAAAGAGATTTTATCTTGGCTAAGATAGTTTAATTGGGTGTCTGTTTCAATGTTATGGGTGGGCACCTGGCTTATATGATTACTGTTTTGCTATGCAGGGAAATGGAAAAAATTAGCGTTAATGGGGTTAATTCGGCTCTATTTTGGGTTTAAACCGGCTTACGTAAAAGATTTCACTGATTTTTCAATTTATTATCGGAGACCTCTGAAAAAGGTTTCTATTTTTGCCCATTATTAGCATATGCCCTTAATTTGAAGTGGCTCAAATAACAAAAATAGACGATATGAGCCTATTTGTAGTTTCTAAAGTTGCAGATGGTGGTCTCATCTGGTCCGGTATCAGCGATATCCATACCAAGAAAGATCTTGAAAGAGATCCGGTCATTGATCCGGGCTTCAGCCTGGGGGTCCGACAGGTTGAACCACTGTTGCATGAGGAGTATCTTGAACATAAAGACAGGGTCATAGGCAGGTCTTCCGGTATTAGAGGGATGAAGGTTGGCGAATTTCTGTCTTATTGGCTCCCAATCGATAAGGTCATCTATCTTGTGCAACCAGTTAGTTTCGTCTAGGCACTTATTGACCTGGAGTTGCGCAAATGATAGTTGAGTCTCTTTCTTCTTAATCATCGTTAGCTCTCCTTAATTGGATTCAGAGAGATTATATAATATTGAGTAATATATAGCAAGATATTAGTATTAGGTATGTTTTAAAATTAGCTAGAAAGTTTCTCAGAGGTCTCTATCGGTGAACGGGGCATAGATGGGTATAGCGACTGACATAATCCTGCTCGTTGTCGCTGCATTTTTCTGCGGATTGTTGATGCAGCGCATGGGTCAACCAATAATCCTGGGCTACATAGCCACCGGGATTATTCTGGGACCGCATACTGGAGGGCTTACGGTCTCAAATATTCATGAGATCGAACTGCTGGCCGAGATCGGTATCGCGTTACTACTATTTGCCCTGGGGCTTGAATTTTCTTTTAAGGATCTCAAGCCTGTCAAAATGATCGCATTGTTGGGAACACCCATACAAATGGCCCTTACAGCCGGGCTCGGTTTTGTCATAGGCCACCTAATGGGGTGGGATTGGAAGTCGTCGCTCTGGCTTGGGGCACTGGTCTCGCTCTCCAGTACCATGGTGCTCCTCAAGACATTGATGAACCAAGGCTGGCTGGGGACCCTTTCCAGTAAAGTGATGATAGGTATGCTCATCATCCAGGATCTGGCCGTGATCCCGATGATGATTATCCTCCCCCAGTTGAACAATCCGGTGGTCGGGCTGCCGGTGCTCGGTTTGGCGGTCCTCAAGGCCGGGGCATTCGTAACTGGAATGATTCTGCTCGGAACTAGATTGCTTCCAAGGCTTATGTCCCACATCGCCAGGCTCGGCTCAAGAGAGCTTTTTCTGTTGGCAATCACCGCCATAGGTCTGGGGGTGGGTTTTATTACTCACCTTGTAGGGCTCTCTTTTGCCTTTGGCGCCTTTGTGGCAGGAATGGTCCTGAGCGAGTCTGACTACGGCCACCAGGCCTTGAGCGATATTATCCCCCTGCGGGATCTTTTCGGCCTCCTGTTTTTTACATCGGTTGGAATGCTGTTTGATCCGGCATTTTTATACAGCCATATTAGGGAGGTAATTTTGCTGGTAATAATGGTAAGCGTCGGCAAGGGGCTTATTTTCGCTTTTGTATCACGCGTTTTCAATTATCGTAATGTCATTCCATTGGCTGTTGGACTGGGCCTGTTTCAAATCGGGGAGTTTTCGTTCGTTCTGGCAAGAGTGGGACTGTCGACCGGCTCCATCGGAAATGACCTTTACGCCTTAGTATTAACTGCAGCCATTCTGACTATGGTGCTCACACCTGTGGTTTCAGGTCAGACGGCGAAAATATACTCGCTTAGGCGGCATGGTTTCCGCCATGAGAGGCTTGAATCCTCAAAAATCCCCGATTCTGGACAAAAAAGACATGTCATTATTGTAGGCGGTGGGCGAGTGGGCTTTCAGATAGCGCAGATTTTGAAGCGGCTTAATATACAATTTGTGATCATCGAGCTTGATCACCGGCGTTTTGAACAGGCCAAAGAGGCTGACATGGCAGTCGTATATGGCGATGCCAGCCATGAAATCGTTTTAGAGGCAGCGGGGATTAAAGAGGCGACCCTTTTAATCCTTACTATACCCGGCCTTGTAGCGGCCAGGTCAACCATCGTCCACTCCAAACGTTTAAATAAGCGTATCGAAATAGTAGCTCGAACATCAGGTTTAGACTATTTCGATGTATTAAAAGATCTCGGGGTTTCAGAAATTGTGTTTCCAGAATTCGAGGCGAGCCTTGAGATGACGCGGCAATCCCTTCTCCGTCTCAAGGTCCCGCTGACTGAAGTTCAACGTCATACGGACACTATCCGACATGAACTTTATGCAGATTTCTTCAATGACAGTGATAATTATCGCGTGCTGTCCCAACTCAGAGATGCTGAGCAGCAGTTTGATTTACAATGGGTCCGTTTGGCCCTGGAGAGTCCAATGGCCCATCGGTCGATAGGTGAAAGCGAAATACGTAAAACAACCGGTGCATCAGTTGTTGGTGTTGTCAGGGATGGACAGTTGATGCCCAATCCCAATGCTGACTTTGTTTTGATGCCTGATGACTTGATTGCGATTATAGGGAGTGAAAAAAACAGGGAGGTTTTTTGTGATATGGCCTCATCTGCATCGCATAGATAATACTGATTGGATAAGAGGAGAAACTGGTGGAATCAGATCTTTTCCAGGGGAAAGGGCACTACCTCATTGATGTTAGACGAATTTGTAAGCAGCATTACCAGGCGGTCTATACCAAGTGCCATGCCTGCGCATTTGGGAAGCCGGCTCAGGGACTCCAGAAATTTTTCCGGCCACGGACAGGCGTTAAATCCTTGTTCCATGAGTCTTTCAGCCTCTTTTCTGAATCTTGTCTCTTGCTCTACAGGGTCTGTAAGTTCGGAAAAACCGTTTGCGATCTCGAGTCCGCCCGCATAAAGTTCAACCCTCTCGGCCACCGTGGGGTCGGATGGCTTCAGCTTGGCAAGAGAGGCACAGTATGCAGGATAATCCATTAAAAATATCGGTCGATCCAGAGGCAAGTTCGGTTCTATTTTTGTCACCATGTCTTCATTAAACCGCTCTAAATCCGTTGAAACGCCCGGTATCCAGCCGGCATATTTTTCAAACGCCTTTTTTATAGTTATCTTGGGAAAATCGGGATTTATATCTATCTTTTGGTCTTTGTACGTTATTGAACCATTTTTCCAGCCAGCCGCCCCGGCTGTTATTTTAATTATGGCTTCACAATCAGACATAAGATCGTGGTAATTCGAGCCCGTCCTGTACCACTCCAGCATGGTAAATTCAGAAAGGTGATGACAGCCTCGTTCTTCCTGCCGGAATACAGGGCCTAGCTGGAATATCCGATCAAACCCTTCTGCTAAAAGGCGTTTCAAGTTGATTTCAGGTGAGGGGATCAGATACATGTCAGGCCTGCCTCTCCCTTGGGAGACCGGAAATGTCTGAATGGATGCCTCAGGTATGGGCGCCTCAATCAGCAAGGGGGTTTGGACCTCAAGAAATCCCTGCTCCGCCAGAAAGGATCT
>Ga0190348_1000096_pt1 | contig 23132 bp, 23 predicted proteins | sample 48721367_MG_FD_161658 | JGI IMG/M metagenome (GOLD analysis project Ga0190348, IMG submission 161658) | Hydrothermal vent microbial mat bacterial communities from Southern Trench, Guaymas Basin, Mexico - 4872-13-6-7_MG | ecosystem: Environmental > Aquatic > Marine > Hydrothermal vents >... | reverse complement strand
TTAAAACGGTTGCTAGGAATTTTAAGGTCTAAATCTTTGAAGTTAACAGCAAGATCAATACTTTCTGTAAACTTGCGTTTTTTAGCCTCTTTTTTGCATTTTGCCACAGCTTCCGTCAATTTATTAATGTCCATTTTAATCACTTCGTATTTTTGAAACCACAACCAAGAAAAAAGGGATTTTTTGGTTATGGTGACGGTGATAACGCTTGTGTTTAGTGGTTTCTTGGGGAAGGCGAGCTATTATAAAGCTTGCGTTAAGTAATGAGTTTTCGGGGCCAAGAGTACCGAGTGAGCATAAGTCTTGTGGAAGCGAATTTTTACACAAAAAAAATGAATCTTGAAAAAGAATGCCATTATTTCTACTATTTAAAAACCAATTTTTTAATAGGTAAGTAACAACCAAAATGGAGATCAATGAAAAGATGAAGAAAATTTCCCCGAAAATCGTTGCCCTTGCAATGTTAATACTGTCCTTTGTTGGTGCCAGCGCCTTTGGCATCAAAACCGCAGTCGCAGGCCGAAACTCCGGCGGCTTCGATAACGAATATGGTGACGGCTCAGGGGGATAAACCCCCAGCCAACTCACATTCTCTTTTTTTTTCAATTTATTATCTTAAAAAACTCTATGAAATCCAGCCAATCATTAGATTCTGTTACGTTAAAAGCCCAACCTTGATTTAGAAGGATTTTAGTGATATTTTGTTTGAACTCTTGAATGGTTACTGGTTGAACTTTTGAAGGAGAATCTTCTTTTTCTGAAAGTCGAAGTAGTGAGATTAGAGTGTAGAATTTCTTTTGTAGATGGATGAGTTTTTCTTTGCTTTCGGTTTCAAAAATAACAAGGATTGCCATTGCATGCCCATCTTTTTGACCGTTCCCATTTTTTCTGTTATAGACATCAATAATTATTCGACCAGAATGGAAAAGAGAGAAAAAATCTTTTAAAAGAGCTGAAAAATCTTTTCGCTCATTATTTAACCTAAAATTTAATTTAATTATTGTTAAAAAAGTTGTTTTGGCTTTTCCTTGAATTTGGAAAAATCCTGGTGAGAGAAAGGAGATTGTTTGAGGGGGATTTGCTTTAAGTTTATCGAGAATTTGACGGGAGTCTTGGATGATAAGCTCTATACCCAAACCTTTGAAAAATGTCTGGAGAGAGGACAGTGCTTGTTTTGCTTTTATTACAAGAGTATGGGGGGTTGTTCCTTGTAAAAATAAATTTAACTGTAGAGAAGATTGGTTGTTTTTTTTGTGAGAGAAAATTAAAGAGTAGCGAACAAAATGATGTTCAAGCTGGTTTTGGATTTGTTGATTTGTTATTAAAGGAGAAAAGCTTTTCTGGATCTTTGTTTGTGGATATTTCTTTAGGGAAACAGCAATAACAAAAACATACGCACCTTGTTTTTCAAATAATAGGCCAGTTCTAAATGCGCGAATGCTATTTAAAGGCAATTAGCCATTTCTCCTTATTTTCTGTCTTTGAAATGTACGTGTCATTTCAGTGCCACATTCCGGGCAATTTTTTAATTTAACTTTTGATTCAAAACCGCAGCCGGAGCAGACCCATTTATAAATTCGTTTGTGAGAGATGCCTTTCCAATGAACTCCACGATAGGGGATTCCCAGATGTTTTGCCAAATTTTGAATATCATAATCATCAGTGATAATTACAACTTTTTTTACTTGGTGCAGCAGTTGAAGAGCGAGACTTAAGACTGCAATATCACAGTCAGATAATTCTTGAACATCACCTGTTTCTTTTGCAGCGCCTTTTACTTTTGCTAAGAATTTCTCCTCCGGCATAGATATTTTCAATTCATCGTATAATAAGGCCTCTTCAACAAAAGCTTCTCCACGAAACATTCCTTGGACTTCTCCCAGTACACACTCAGGGACAAATTTTAAACCCTCCACATTAAAGGTATGTATACCATTGTAGACAGCAGAAGCATCAAGTACAAACACCTTGTCAGTCTTTTGCTGATGAGCTTTTTCTCGGGAAGGCAAAGGTACGTCACCACAGCTAAAAAGTGAGTTTGTCTTGGAGACGATTAAAGAAACCATACTCGGGGAATCGTACAAAAACAGTCTCAATTTCAGCTCTTGTTAATTCCAATCGAGTGTCACTTTCAAATTTTGCTTCTAAAATACCATCACTTAAAATGATTATCTCATCAGTAAATGAACTGGGAACAGTAATTGTTATTTTGAAATCTCCGGGGACCACAAAGGGTCGAATTCTTCTGGAGACACTATTAACAGGCACTATTTGCATGGCTTTCAGACTGTATTCAATAATTGCTCCACCTGCAGAGAGAGCATAAGCTGTTGAACCTACGGGGGTGGAAATGAGGATACCATCGAGAAGATGTTTTCCGAGATTAAAATTATTCACAAAAAGATTTAATTCACAAATATGTGCACTTAATCTGTTGGTAATATAAAATTCATTTAGTGCAGTAGTTAATGGTCTACCATTTACCGTTGCTTGTATCCGCATACAATGTTCTTTGATGAACGCACCGGACATAATTTTGTCAATAGAGGGCAAAGCATTTTCGAGAGTACTTGTAGTGAGAAAACCCAAACGACCAGCATTAATGCCAAATAAGGGAACATCTTGGGAATAACGTGCAGTCCATAAAATAGTGCCATCGCCACCCAAGGCGATAATTAAATCAAAATCTTTTAACTGCTCCATTTTAATGGTTTTTGTATGCGTTAATTTTTTCCCAAAAGATTCGTTCAAATAAACATCTAAATGATGTTTTTCAATTAGATATTTAACAATACGGTCACTTTCTTTGAAAAAGATCGTTTTTGGCAACCGAGAAACAACAGCTACCTTATTAATTTCAGACATTTAATGATTCAACTCGCATTCTTAATATTAAGAAAGAAAAAGGATACTAATAAGCTTTTGTTACTGAAGATGAAAAAATAAATGCTATTAATGGAAATACTTTTTTAAACAAAAGTGCGAACAAACAGTCAAGGGCAGGTAGTCTAGTTTGGTATGATTCCTGGTTCGGGATTAAAAAAGGAAAGCTTTTTTAACGGAAAACCAGGCGGTCGAGAGTTCAAATCTCTCCCTGCCCACCATTAGAAGATTTTTTTTAACTGAGAAGCTTTTCAATTTTCGTGATCGTTTGCTTTATCGATGGAAGAAGTGGGTCATTGTAAGCTTGTAAGATAACAACTGCTTTCTTTAAATAATTTAGAGAGTTTTGGAGATCTCCTTCATCGTATTTTTGAAGTCCGAGATTAAGGAGAAGGGTGCCAAAATCCTTATCGTCTTCCTGTGTTAGTGGAATGTTATATTTTTTGCTGAAACGCCGAGCAACAATAAAACTTTTCATGGCAGAACTAAAATCACCTTTTTTGCTGGCAATTTTAGAATGATTTAACGCAATGCTTACTACTAAACGAGGGTCTTTGCTTTTTTGGGCAAGAGAAAGGGCCTCTTCTAATAAGGGAAGGGCTTTGTCCGCGGAACCATTTTTTTTGTAAGTAATAACAGCTAAATTTTTCAAAGCCCGAGCTTGCCCCTTCTTATCAGGAGTGTCTTTTCTAATTTCAAGCGCCCGTAATTGATAGTCTTCAGCGTGTTTTAACTCGTCTTGAATTAAAAAACTCAAAGCAATCTGGTCATAACAATCTGCCATGCCGATTTTGTTGCCATATGTTTTGAAAGAGAAATAAGCTTTTTTGTAAAAGTTCCGTGATTCAATATAATTACCTTTATTAAAGAAGAGCTCTCCAAGAAGCCTGCAAATATCAGCATAGATGGCGTACTCATTCGTTTGTTTAAAAAATTGTTGAGCAAAAAGCAACGGTTTAAGGGCACTATCAAAATCGTCTACATCTACAAATCGTTTTCCCTTTTGGTATTGTAACAAAGCATCTTCTTTTGCTTTTTTCTTGCTCATGGCGTCTCAAGTAAGTTAAGTGAAACTTATTTCTTAAATAATTGCAATTATTACGAAAAATCGTCGGCTATTAATAGATTTATAAAATGGAGATGGGATGTTAAATAGAGGAAAGCAGATGGCAACACCAGCAAAACTCCTAACCCGTCCCCCCTTACATCAAGACTATTTTCTAGATGATAAAAATCGCATTGGGCATGTTTTAGGATGGCTCCAGCCAAAGGAAAAGCTAATTTGTATTATAAAATATGTTCCGGGCGAAGGATTTTGGATTGCACGCGAATCGAGCGTACAATACCAGCGCGTACTAAAAAGTTATAGCTTAGATGGGCAGCAAGACAATTTGAAATTTATTGCTAATCTCGAAAAACAACTTGTCTACCATAGCAAAGTTTTTGGGGCAGATTTTTTAGCAGTACCAATTTCAAGAATTAAAAGATATTTTTATCCGGAAAAGCGTTTACAGGAAATTCTTAACAAAACGAAATTGAAAAATGAACTCGAGATAAAAGTTAAAGCTTTGGCAAAATTACTGAAAGAGCACCTGAACATTCCGCTGGAAAATATAGGCATAACAGGCTCTATTCTTTGGAAAGGACAAACAACAAAGTCTGATATTGATATGATTATTTATGGTAATAGTTTTGCAAAAAAATTCAATGACGATTTCCCAGCAATTTACGAAATTTCACCAGAAATAAAACCAATGCCAACCTCCAAGGCTTTTCGCTATGCAAGAAGCATGGCACGAAAATCTGGTCTGCCAATTAACCTAACAAAGAAATACATTGCCAGAAAAAGGTGGCTCTCAGTATTTGGGAAAACAAATCTATCCTTTGTTTTCAGCCCTACAAAAGAAGAGCTCCCAACGAATTATGGTGCCGAATTATTTCACGCTCTCACGCCAATTGAACTTGAATGTACAATTGCTGATGCGACTTTTGGTTATGGTTATCCTTCTCTCTATCAAATTACCAATTGTACCATATTAAAAGGGAAAGATTACGACCTTCCCATCACACGAATTTTTTCGTTCGAAGGTGCTTTAACGGGCTTTTTTGAAACGAGCGACCGAGTAGTGGTTCGAGGATTGCTTGAAAAAGTTCTTCCACAGAAAGAGGGAAAAGAATCATTTGCTCAGATAATGCTGGGATCAAAAGAATGTGCTGGAGATGAATTTATTATTTTTGCAGATGATTATGAAGAGATTGTTGCTAAAAGAAAATAGAATTGATGTCATAAAAGAAAACTTCTTATGTTTTAAAGAGATTTTTATTTCGGAATTGTTTGGAGATAAAAACAAATGTCTGAAAAATTAGTGAAAGCAGCAACAGAATTCCGAAACAATATCCCTGAGCTAGAAGGATTGTTAATTGGAAAAGCTGATGGAACCGAACTTTGGTCGGATAGTTTGCGAGATTTAAATCACGAATTCATTCTCTCGAGTGCTTCGGTCGTAGCACGGGCAACAAAAAAACTGAGCGAAGCAATTGAAAAAAAGGAAATTGAAAGTATAGACATTGAAATGAAGGGTGGTTACGCATCCATAATCATCTCAAAGAAAGGACTCGTAGTTGGCTTCTATGGAGAAGATGCACGAGCACAACATGCAATTATTAAGAAAAATCTTCGGACATTTGCGAAAAGCATCGAGAAGTTTTTCTAAGCTACCTTCTCTTTTTCGCAAGAGAGAAATGAAATAAAAAACAATAAAGAGAGAATCGTCCCAAGGACAGCATCCCTTCTTAAGGGCTTGTTCATTCCTTCCTTCCGCTTTTAACAAGGCCCATATGATACTCAGACCTCTTAAACAGAGAAAATTTTCGTAGAAAAAAATATGCGCATATTACAACACCTTTTTGATAAGAAGGGAGACTAGTCCATACTATTGAATTAACATACCATTTAAATAACATTATTAAAGAGAAAATAAATTGGAATAATGTCGGATATTGAACCTTTGGTCTCGGATGGACAGTTTGCAGGTGAACAGAACTGGTACATATTACAAAATTAATTCTTGAAAATTTCAAGAGTTATGGAAAACGCAAGGTCACCTTAAATTTAACAAAAGGATTAACAGTTATTAGTGGGCCAAATGGTTGTGGAAAATCCAATATTTCTGACGCAATACAATTCGTAATTGGGCAATTACGAGGGAAAGTTATCCGGAGTGAAAAACTCTCGGGGGTGATCTTTTCCGGCACTAAAGAAGGACAAAAAACGGCCCAACACGCAAAAGTAACGCTTGTTTTAGATAATTCTAATGAACCGAAAGAAATCCCGGTTGCAACTGATGAAGTCCACATTAGCCGGAAGGTCTATCTGGATGGCCGGAGCGAATATTACTTAAACGGCTCACGGATTACCAGAAATGAAATCATCGATACGATGTCTATTTGTGGAATATCAATCGATGGTTTTAATGTTATTCGCCAAGGTGAAATTGCGAATTTCGCCAGTATGTCCCCCATTCAAGTTAGAGGTCTATTTGAAGAAATTGCAGGTATTGCTGCTTATGATGAGAAGAAAGAGCGGGCCCAAAAAAATCTAGAAGACGCAAGGACTAAGTTGAAAATCGCCTCTGTTCGCCTTGATGAGTCAATGAAAAACCTCGAACGATTAGCAAAAGAAAAAGAGGATGCATTAAGATATCAAGAACTTAAACAGCGAATTAAAAACACAGAAGCAAAATTAATTCATGCAAGAATTCGCCATTTCAAAAATAGAATTAATGAGATAGATGAAGAGATAAAGACAACCAACCAAATGCAAGTTGAAACGGGAAACAACATTAAGGAAATGGAAAAAACAATTGAACTGTATGATGAAAAACTTACTGAAGCAAAAAGAAAAGTGATGGATGCAACAACACAATCATTCAATTCTCTTAGTGCTGAAATCGAAGAATTAACTATCAAGCTTTCCGAAGAAACAGCTAAGAAAGCGCAGATTGTTACAGAATTAGGGCAATTAATGGAAAAGAAAAAAGAATTGCAACAGCAACGAGACGAAATTTTGAGCGAAAATCAAGAGCTGGAACAATTTACAAGCGAAACCAAAGAACAACTTACAGGTGTAGATGATACTTTAAAGAAAATACAAGAAGAATTAGACATTAAACGGAAAATGTTAGAGTCATCTCGTAGCAACGAGATAATGGATCAACTCGAGGAAATTCGGGCGAATGTTACAGAATTAAACAAACGAAAAGCAGAATATGAGTCCCAATTAGCAATTTATAATAATAATCTTAATATTAACAACGCAAAGGTGGATGAACGGGAGAAAAGAGTTGTTGAAGTCGCAGGCATTTTAGCCACGTTCTTAAGCCGGAAAGCAAAATATCTCGAGGAACTAGGAAAAGCGGAAAAGGAGATAAAAGAATTACAAGTAAAAGTGGATGACACCAAAAATGAACTTGAAACCGTTGAAAAAGAATTAATCGAAAACGAAACGAACTTGCGAGAAACAGCACTCACTATTAAGCGAATCCAAACTGAAATTGAAACAACTAAGAAAATAATCGAAGAAGTGACCAGAAAAGATCGGGGGATAAAACTCGTTTTAGAAGCAAGAGAGAAAGGGACAATTAAAGGGATTTATGGCACAGTTGGAGAATTGTGTAAGACACACCCAAAGTATTCTATTGCATTAAGTGTCACAGCCGGAAATAGAACAAATTATATTGTTGTCGAGTCAGATGAAGTTGCGGCACAATGTATGCTTCTTGTTAAAAAAGCGAAAGCAGGGCGCGTGACCTTTTTACCATTAAATAAACTGAAACCGTTGGTTATAAATGTAGAGCTTAAAGATAGAGGCATCATTGGGAGAGCAATTGATTTAGTGGAATTTAATAAGAAATACCAAAAAGCCATTGAATTTGTTTTTGGGCAGACAGTGATTGTCAAGAATCTCGAAGCCGCAAGAAGAGTAGGGTTCACCTACCGGGCAGTCACACTAGAAGGGGATATAGTTAATCCTTCAGGAATGATGACGGGAGGGTATTATAGCGGGCGAGACAAAACAAAAATTTCCTTAATTGTCGAGGAAGAAGAACGATTACCCACACTCGAGCAAACTTTTCAAGAACTCCAAGCAGAACGGGAAAGATTACTCGAGTATCGAACTGAAATTCTAAAAGAATTGAATGAAGAATTTATTCCCCGCCTAAATGAATTAAAACGGGCATTTGAATTGCGAGAGCGGGAGTTAAAATTTACAGAAGAAGAAATTGCTATCCGAAGCAAAGAAAATTTGAAGATCCAAGAAGAACTGGAAGAATTAACAAAAGAACATGAAGAACTTGAGGATAAAATTCAAGACTTAATGCAAGGGCGTAAGAATACTACGGAAACTTTAGAAACATTGCAAGAAGCTGAAATGCGATTAAAAGGCGAATTGGCATCAACAGGAATTCATGACATACTCGAAGAGATAAAAATCAAGGAATCCAAACAAAAAGAAATCGCAGAAACTTTAAACAAACTTCGAATGGAACAATTTAAAATCAGCAACAATCTCGAGAAAAACATCGAGCAAGTGAAGAAATTACAGGAAGAGATAGAAAAACTCGAGAAACAAATGCCCCAAAAAAAGGAGAAGATCTCACGCCGGCAAGCGATAATTGACAACCTTCAAGCAGAGTTAGGAACGAAAAAAGCAGCGAGAGATGAGCTCTTTAAAATCATAAAAGAAAGCCAAGATGAACAAGAAAGGTTAGAACGGGAACAAAAAGAACTGCGAAAACAACTTGAGAAAGAACGGGAGAACCAAACGCAAATATTGCTTAAAATCGATAGACTCATTAATGAACGAAGCAGCCTTGAAGGACAAATTAATGAACTAGAAAACTTGGCTGTAGAAAGAGATCTTCCCTACATTTTTGCAGAGGATGAAATAATTGACTTAGAAATACTAAAAGAAATTATGAATGGCTTAAAAGCAGAGTTTGAAGCCCTCCCTGAAATAAACATGAAGGCTGTAAGTCAATACGAAGAGGAATTAAAATTAAACAAAGAATTACTCGAGAAGAAAAAGCATGTAGAAAAAGACTATGATGCTATCAACAAGGCTATTAACGAAATCGAAAGTGAGAAACGCGATAAATTCATGGAAGTGTTTAATAGTATCTCAAAAGACTTTAACAGAATTTTTGGCATTCTTTCACCTGACGGAAGGGCACGATTAGAACTCGAGATTCCTGATGACCCATTTGCCGGAGGAGTAAATATTTTAGCAAATCCGGGTGGGAAGAAAATCACCAGTATGCTATCCTTGTCTGGGGGTGAAAAATCATTAACAGCCCTCGCGATGATTTTTGCTATTCAAAGATATAAACCAGCACCATTCTATGTTTTTGATGAAATCGATGCTTTTCTCGATATTAATAATGTTAATAAGGTCGCGACTCTCGTACGGGAGATGAGTAGAAACACACAAATTATCATCATCAGTCTCAGAGCACCAATGATTGCTGCCGCAGAGAAGATTTTCGGAGTCACTGCAGGAGAGGATCGTATCTCCCAAATAGTTTCCGTCTCACTTGATGAGATTATGAAGATTGTTGAAAGTGCAGAAATACCAACAGAAGCAGAAGTTTATGATTATTAGTACTTTAAATGAGAAAAATACAGAATAAAAAATAGAAGTGAAGTAAAATGGTGCACCAAAACCCAAGTGTCAATCCAGAAACACAGGCTGAAGCCATAGATGATTATCCTTTCTGGTTGAGAGCGCCATTTAGATTGTTAACTGATATAACACAATTTAGAAAGGTAGACCCTTGGGACCTTGAAGTAGCGGATCTAATAACTAAATTCGTAGAAAAAATGAAAGAAAATAAAGACATCAATTTCCCTGTTCTGGGAAGAGCTATTCTTTCTGCGGCAATTTTATACCGCTCAAAGGTTACCGACCTGATAAAAATAATCGAAGCGACTGATGAGGATATTGACGATCTAGAAATGTTGGGTTTCGACATCCCAGAAATTAGCCCGTCTTATCATATCTCACAAAGACCAGTGACCTTTAATGAATTAATCTATGCATTTGAGGGATTGCTCAAGCAGGAAAGTAGGTATAAACAGAGGTTAGCATTAACTAAACGAAAAGCACTACTTCAACCTTTGGCACTCCCCCCAAAACCTGTAAAAGTGATTGAAGAAGAATCAACTAAAATTGCCAAACTGAAGAAGGAGATCTACCGGCGACTAGTGAAATTATATGATGAAAATAAACGGCCAATTACTTTTGAAGAATTGATTCTCCCGAACACACCCCGCATTTCTGTCATCCGCTCTTTTCTTTGTATTCTATTTTTAGGGTTCGAACTGAAAGCAAAACTCTTCCAACAAGAAGATCTTGGAACGATCACATTAATTCCCTTACGAGACAAAGAGGAGGAGTTTCTTGGGGGATTTGAGAAAATCATTGAAGACAAACTCAAAGAAGGACCACCAACAGAGGGAGACGTTTCCATCGCAGAATTACCAGAAGAGTGGGTCATAGAAGAAAGTGATGAACTTTTTCCAGAGGAGGAAGATGTCTTTCAAGACAAAAAAGACTAACTCTTTCTCAAATAAGGAAAAGAGGGAAAAAGGACAAAGGGCTTTAAGTTGTGAATAGTTTAATAAGTGGAGGGCCCGCCAGAACCACAATAATTAAGATTGCTGCAAAAATCATTACAGCATAAGGACCAATTTTAATGCCGGGGGTATCTTCTTCGAAGAAACGGATAAGACCTGCACCTGTAGCAGGCATTGCTCCACCTGAATCCTTTGACTTTCTTGAACGACGGCTCATAAAGATCACTCTATATGATGAATTTTAAAGATGTATATTTTTCACTCTTAAAGCTCTTTAAAGTTTTCTGATATCATTGGTAATACTCGTAAAGAAAAACAAACTTAAAAGAAGAGCAGAACATTCTAATAGCAAAGAGTAGCAGCATTATTGCTTTCTTAGGGGTTAAATTTAATTGAAAATAGCAAAAGCATCTTCTATCTGCAAGCAAATTTTGGCAGAAGTATCTAGGGTTATTGTTGGGAAAGAAACGATTTTAGAACAAGTATTAATTGGCCTTTTAGCAAAAGGGAATCTTTTGTTAGAGGATGTTCCAGGCTTGGCAAAAACTATGATGATAAAGGCGTTTGCTCAAGTTATGGATTGTGATTTCCGTCGGATACAATGTACACCGGACCTCCTCCCAGCTGACGTCACTGGCTCAACAATTTTCAATCAGAAGACACAAGAATTTATTTTTCGGAAAGGACCGGTATTTACTAACCTTCTCTTAGTTGATGAGATCAATCGTGCTTCACCAAAAACCCAATCATCCTTATTAGAGGCAATGCAAGAACAACATGTTACCGTGGATGGGGTTACTTATACTCTACCAACACCTTTTCACGTCCTTGCTACACAAAACCCCATTGAATTTGAAGGCACTTTTCCGTTACCAGAAGCACAACTGGATAGGTTCTTGATGCGGCTTAGTGTCGGTTATCCTGCAAGAGAAGAGGAGATAGAAATTCTAAATCGGCGCATTAAACGAAAACAAGAGGAGTTCTCACTTGAGAAAATCACTTCTGCAAATGAAATTTTGGAAATACAAAAGACCGTCGAAGAGATTCATATCGACGATCGAATCAAAGAATATATTGTAGAAATTGTCCGAAGAACCAGAGAGAACGAAAGAATTGAAGTGGGAGCAAGCCCACGTGGGAGTTTGGCACTCTTACATTTATCACGAGCAAGCGCAATTATTGATGGACGTGATTTCGTTAATCCAGATGATGTCAAGAAGATTGTTGTCCCGGCCCTCAGCCATCGAATTATTCTTAGCACCGGTAGTTGGCTAACTGGAATTAAACCTGAAGACATCATCGCCAGAGAATTAGCAAAAATAAAAGCCCCTCGTTTAGACTGAAAAAGGCAAACCGTTGAAGGAGCAAAAATAATTGTTCAACCGGAAAATTCGCAGGATCGTTTCCATCTTCTTTATAATCCTTTTACTGGGGATTGGCTTCCAGGAAGAATTTTATCAGCTACATTCAGCGAGTATGCAAAAGGGAGTCACATTGTTAGGTTTAATTCCAATAAGTGTTGCCCTAATTGCTTACTACTTTACAAAAACAGCCGATAAGGTGGAAGTTCTTGTTTCTCGAAAGCTGGATCGCATGCGACTCCAAGAGAATGAACATTTAGAAGTAATAATTAAAATCAAGAATTTGGGAAAAAAACCAATCCCTATTTTGGAAGTGAGGGACAAACTTCCGGCACAAGTGAGTTTGAAAGCAGGGAGTAATCATATCATTTCTTCTTTGAAAATTGGCGAAGAAACCCAGTTTCGCTACAAAGTTAGTTGTGACTATCGTGGTCGCTGGGAGCTTGGGCCAACATATGTACGCGTGAGAAATTTTCTAGATTCTTCCTTTTCTGAAAGATGCTATAATGAAACAAAAACAAAAATAGTGGTCGTTCCTTTTTTTGAGAGAATACGAGATATGCCTTTTCGTACAAAATATCCAAAAATTTCTGACGGGCCGTTTCACTCTAAATTTAAGGGAGAAGGTCTGGACTTTGCAGGTGTACGAGAATACACCAGCACAGACTCACTCGAACGAATTAATTGGCCGGCAACAGCAAAATATAACAAGCTCTTCACAAATGAATATGAACTTTTTAGAACGGCTGATTTACTTTTAGTTTTGGATGCAACTGCAAAAACGACATCCATTCTTGATGATGAGATAAAAGCAGTGCTTTCGATCAGCGAGTATTTTCTAAAATATAAATGTCGTGTGGGGTTAGTAGTAATTCAAGATGCTGTGGATCATTTCCCCCTTTCTTCATCGAGGCAACAACTGCTAAAATTTACAAATAAGTTAGTGGATGTTCAAGCTACCACTGTTGGGAGCTATAGTATATTACAAAAGCGAGTCAGAAATAAAATTGATCTTTACTTCCCTATGAATTGCCTTACAATCTTTATTTCGCCTTTAGTGGATAGACAAATGAATATTATTTTTAAAGACATTGCCCTTAGAAGAAGAAATAGTTTATTTCTTGTCCCATCAATTATTGCATCGGAATGGTGCTATGTGACTGAGAAAGATGATGCCATCAACTTAATGATTCATCAAGAATTGCTCCTTGAAAGAGAAATTGAGTTAACAAAAATGACTCATTATGGGTTAGTCCTTTTTGAGTGGGATGTAAGCACACCCTTCAGTATTTTTATGAATAAATTAAAGCATGTCATAGTTCAAAGGGGGACAAAATAAGTGGCTGTAATAATAAAGAGGAAAAAACAAAAAAAGGAGAAAGAAAAGCCAATCGAAGTAGAATATCAAACCCGCGGGAGAAGAAAGAAGATACAAGTTCTTAAACTGGGGTTCGAGGAAGAATATATTAGAAAAATGCAAACGTTACAACTTATTGCCGTAATTTGTGTTATGATCATTATTGCCATATTTCCATTACAGTTTGCCTATTATGCAATAAAGCCATCCAACGAAATATTTTCAATTTCAATTGGTTTTATCGTTGCTGGGGTTGTTCCGTCAATAATAGCAATTTTTGGAATAGTCCGCGGGAGAAAATTAGCACTGAATGGTTCTCTCCTTATTTTCGGAGTCTGGATTTTAATCCAAAGTATTTATTTTTGGGAGGTCATCATTTTCATTTCAGTGCTTATTATTTACTACGAAATTACCCAAAAAATTATCACAGTCACAGCAATGTTTGGTGAGATTAAGTCAACCGGAGAAGAAGGCGCTTATTATCACGCGTCAATCTTTTTACAGGAATATTTGCGATTTATTGCGAAATTTTCAGGGTTGTTAATTGGAATATCGCTCATTATAGGCATCATTGGTCAATACCTTTTCACGAGAATCCAAGGGGATATTTTATTTGCGGTTTTTATGATTGTTACTTTAGTACTCATCGTAATAATTACGAGAGAAACCATAACAGCTGATTTGAAAGCAATTCTTTTGAGAGAGGAAAAAGAGAGAAGAGAAGAATTGTTAGTAAAAACACATTCGAAATATTCTTAATCAATGCTCAAGGGCCTTCCGAAACGAACGAATAACAAAAGCAATTTCCAAATAGAATTGGTTGGCTTCTTTTTGTTGCCGGGAAAATAAGTTGCGAAAAGCACGGAAGATTCTATCCAGAACAGAAATCTGGGGGGAGATTAGCGCATACCATTCAGCGTAATTCGTTAAAAAGGCAATGACTTTTTCATCCGGAATCAAGTTTTGTAGTTGTTTTTTATTGCCAACAAGAGTTTTGACTTCCTCATTTGTGAGTCCTTTTTTAAATTGCAGATAATTAATCATCTCTTGCCGCACCTTAGTGTAAAGGTTCCGATTATTTAGAGAAATTAACTCTCCCCTGCGAGTAAAATGTTGAAAAGCAAGCATAATTTTAGGAACGACTTTTTGATAGGAAGCTCGGCGCCACGTTTTCAAAACACGCGTATATTTACCAAGATCTCGATAAATAAGAAGGAAAATAAAAACAATACTTACAAGAAAGATAAAAGTCCAGCTTCCTTCAAGAAATTGCTCAAAAGCACTAACCATCGCACGACTCACCTACAGTTTTCATTTTGATTGTTTCTCCTTTTCCTTTTTATGAAGCTTCTTGGCTATTTTTGTGTAGAAGTATTCCGCTTGCTCTGACATCTCTTGCGTAATCTGGTGATCACTGAATCGTGCTTCCTCATACAAGTCAGTCAAATGAAACAGTGCCTTCTCAGGGAGAGCAAACTGTTTGTCTGCTGAGAGGGCAAATTCGCTAGGAGTCATGCTTCGTTTGGACTTTGCTCCAGAGTCGATTAGATCATAGGATGATTTATGATAAGCTTTTATTATTCTTTTTCGATAATCTGTCTCTTTTGCTCTGGGAATCCATCGATGCTCTTTTCGAGAGCTCCTTTCACGAAATTCAATGTCTCGCTTTTTAAAGAAGTCAATACCGATAATTATCATTGCGCTAATAATAAAAACACTTGATACACCCAATAGAATGTAAGAAATGGCATTGGAGAAATTTCCTTGTCCATCATTATTACCTGAAGGGTTTGGGGAAGGCGCTGGGGGGGAAGGACTGTCTGTTGGAATAGTGGGGAACGTAGGTGCAGTATCATTACCTGTGGGTTCAGTAGTAAAGGGGGTTTCCGATGTAGGTTGAAAGGGCTCTAAGTCCGGGATTGCTTTTAGGAATCGTTCAGTTAGATAACCATAACCAATACCAATAATTATTGCCAGAATAAGAGGAAGAACAAATTGACTCCAATTGCCCTTTCCTAAAAAAGCTCTAAGAAAGAAGTATAAAACCACACTCGCAATAGAAACAAAAGGTAAATAAAGCGAAACTTTCGTGAAAAAATTCCCACCTAGAGCAGAAGGGATGTTGCTAAAACTATCACTCCAGCTATTTGTGCCGATGGAATCTGTAACGATGATCCAAGCAAGTTGTTGCTGACGGTACCAATCTAACTCGAGAACTTCAGAAGTTGTATAGGTGCCGTCTTCAGCCTTAAATTGAAAGACATCATCAATAAAAATGACGAAAGTGTTGTTTTCAAAACGTCGAATGGTGATCTTATACTCAGACCCCTCTTCAATTGGTTTTGGAGTGAAATGTTTTGAGCCAATTGCTAGTGATTCATTTAAAGCATCTATTCGAAGAAGCTCAAGGGGTTTTCCCACTTCGAAGTGAAGTTTATACCCTTGAGTAGCGATATGGTAGGTCGATTCTGGTGCTAAACCAATGAAAATTATAGAAGCAGAACCGGCACCGTAATAGAGAAGAGACCATTCCCAAGAGCCATAAGCTACAGAACTATTATGATAAGCAAAATTATTTCGGGGAGTGCCTCCTTTCAAAAGACCGTCCGATTGCTCAAATGAGCCAATGGAAACTTCCCAGCCATGTAAACTATTATCAAATACGTATTGAGCGGCAAAACTAATGGAAATAATTGAAAGGATAAACACAAGAGCAATTACAACAAATTTTGGGTTGTCCTTGAATAAAAGAAAACGCTTTTTTGCTTTTGTTGCTGCTCCTTCCTTTTTTTCCATCCAGCACACCAAAGAGTCTCTGATTAAGTAATACAACAAAAGAGCTTATTATTCTTTGTAAAAGTAATAGAAAATTGTTAAAAAAGAAAAGGAAAAACAACAGCGATAATATGCGCGTCTGAAAGGGGAGGGGAAGTGGTAAACTCCAAAATGAAGGACTGATCGAGTTGAGAGAGAGAAGCAATTTTTCTCTTTTGAATATAAAAAGAGACAATAGTACCTTTTTTTCGACAGTCTATAATTAAAGGTTTAACAGACTCGCCTCTTAGTCTATAACTAAGTTGCTTTGCAGGCGATTCCCATAACGAACTTTCCAAAATCAATTGTTCATCGACGATTATTGTACGAATCAATTTTGAGACTTTTTTGGTTTGAAGAGAAAGTTTGCTCGAATTGGTAGTTAAAAGAGTTTGTTTTTCACTTATAATACGAAAGGAGCCAAACGCTTCAAATCCATTCTGGCTTTTTTTTGAAACACGCCAAAAAGAAGAAGAAAAAGGCGTGATTTTCACTTTCATGAAATCACAACCTCAGGGAAGTGGTGGGGTAATTTCATAATCTTTTTCCCATTCAACTTCAAATTTGTAAGGGATTTTTACTTCTTCATCTGGTTGTACAGTAAGTTCCCAAGTTATGATACCTAAATTGCTCTTTTTTGGTTCAATGCCTGCATTGAAGTCTTTGACTTTAATTCGTTCAGACCGAGAATAAGGAATAACATCTTTGATGGTAATCTTGGAAGGTTCTTTGCGGAAATTTTTAATGATAATCTCATACTCATACATTATTGCACGTTTACCTTTTGTTAGACCGGATTTAACCCGCTCTCGTTTCAAGAGCTTTTTCTCCACCTTCATCTTGAACTCTTCGCGTGCGCCAAGAGTGAATTCTTCACGAGGAGCAACTTTCTTGAGGATCGTTTCGCCAATGAACTCTCCTTCAGAGTAGACCTTTGCCTTTCCACCCAAAATAACCGCATCACCATTTGTTATCTTGTCTTGCGCGATTACACCAAGCCCATCTGTTGATGACCAATAAAACTCTTTTTTAGTCTTCAATTCATAAGTTGTTAGAGTCACAGGGTGTTTATTTCCATCTGAGGGGATAGACCACCTTCCGGAGAGCTCGAAGCTTTGTACCCCTATTGCACTTTCTTTCAATTCAACTTTTGCTGTCTCTAATAAGGCATCTATGCTTTCTTCTGCTTCTGCTTCTCTTGGCATAGCAGGCTTTAGCTTTGCTTCTTTACTATAAGCCCTTTTCACCGCACGTTTTGGGGCCATGGCCATTGGGGAAGGTGGCGGTCGAGCATAGGGATCAAAAATATCTATATAGAAAGGAGTTGGTTCAACAACACGCAATGGTTTGAAAACTGCTGTTGAAATCTCCAAAGAGACGTCTTTCCACTCTTCCAATGTTTGATTAATAATTTGAGCTTGTCCTTTAATAATTGCTTTTTCTTTTTGTAGATCAATGTCATATGAGGGCTTCCAGCTTACTCGTTTCGTTTGATAATTAACTTCAAAACTAAAAGGACCAGCTTGGGTAACATCTATGGAAATTGAAATTGTGTAGGTCCGTTCTTGGCGGGTGAAATTATGAAAGTCATCAATCTTTGCTTGCAACGTATTAAGCTGCTTTTCAAGTTCTTCTATTTTATCATTTGTTTTCTGGATTGTTTTTAGAAATTCTGTGTTCTTTTTAGATTCAAAGTCAATAAAACTTGAAAGGTTTGTTAAGTCAGTTTCCCCAGCGGCAAACCATTTGGGGAACTCTTGAGCAAATTCCTCACTTAGTATTTTCATCCGTTCATTTTGTCTTTGGGTGAAGGTTAGCTGTTCCTGAAACGCATCAAGTTCTTTCTCAAGGGCTTCCTTTTCTTTTATGAGTTTTTGGAGAGCTTCATGTGAGACTTCTTCTGTGTAAACAGTTTCAATATCTATTGCACCTAAAGAACCTTTACCTTTGCCAGAAACTCGGACACTGTCTTCCAACAAATGCTTTGTAAGCCCTTCGATTTTAACTATTTGAAAACCTTTTTTTAAATCGGTTTTTCCACTTCGGTACACTCGGGCACCATCTAAATACACAACAACTTTATCAATAGTCGTTGCTAATTTCACAAAATTAGAGTCTGTCAATAGCATTACCAACGAGATATTTTTTCAATAAACAACTTCTTATAAAACCCCACATTTAAATCCTTTTATTTAACATTTTTATTACTAAAAAGGAAGAATTTAATAGGATAATATCACCTATTAATGATCACCTCTAAAAGTATTTACTGGGGCAGAAATAAAACATGAAAGAAAGGAAGATGAAGCTAATAACAGTTGCAGGAGTAATGCTAATAGCAACAGTTATTATAGGTGGCCTCATCTTCGGGCCGTTCAACAAACTGCTTCCGGAAAGTTTGAGAAGAAAATTAGGATATGACACAACAACTACGGGAGTTATCACGGCCCGTCTAATTGTAGATTTCAATGGCGCGCGAGTGAATGTTAATACCACCATTACTTTCCAAGAGAACGAAACTGCAACGGCTTATAGCATTTTGATCAAAGCAAATCTCACATTGAAAATAAAAGAATATCAACAAGGTATCTATATTGAAGGAATTGAAGGAGTTACACAGAATGCCACACATTTCTGGTGGTATCAAATAAATGGAAAAGATGGAACGGTTGCAGCCAATCGTTTAGACCTGAGAAGTTATTCTGCCTGGCTGGTAAGCTGGATATTTAGACGGTATTAGGATGTGAAATAAATTATGACTAGAAATCGAACGCAAAAAAGCAATATAATTGTATTATTACTTCTTCTAATAGTTGGATTGAGTAACATAAAAACGCAAGCCAGTATTGTAATTGACTTTTACTATGGAGAATCGTTCGCTTGGGAAATTGATGACATTTCCTCAAGTAACAATTCGTGGCATAATATTTCGACGTTTGCTTTTGTCACAAATTGGCATGCAAATAAAAGTGACCTCATATCGTTTTCAGTTCTTAACTCGAAAACTATTAATGAAAAGCAATTTCTCTTCGGCAATCTTTCAATAGGAAATATTAGTCTGCTGGCAGATAACAAGGATATCGGTTTTAATTTAGGGCTTTCTGTTAATCCTTGGTATGGTGGACTTGTGGCTTTGGAAGACAATTGGAAAACACTAATTCTAAGCCACCCTTTCAACACAACAAATGCACAGATTATTGAAGAAAAAACAATTAATTGGTCAGGGCAAGATGTGGCTGTTATAGAAATAAACTACGATGATGGCTTCCAAAAGTCAACATTGCAATACGAAAAGCTAACCGGAATTTTAATGACTGCTAATACCTCTGTAGGGAGTTTTTGGTTGAAGATGCATTTAACTTCCTCCACGATTCCAATTCCTTCCCCAACAAAAACGATTGTAATTAGTGAAGCGTTCGTTCTCGTAGGTTTAGCAGCGATTGTTCTTCTAAGAAGGATGCACTCGAGAAGATAAAAAAATGGAAGGTTCGTGAAAATTTGTGGATGAAAGTAACGAAACATTAACCAATAAAAATTCAGAATTGCTATCAAGAACACTAAAAGAAGAAAGTAAAAATTCAACTGTTCTTGTTGACGTTACTCAGTCTACACAGCAAGCCAATCACACCATAAAAATTGCTATGGTTGCCATTCTAGGAGCATTAAGTGCCGCCTTATCAACAGCATTCATTTTTTTCCCCTATATCGAATTAATGACAATAACACTTTTCTTGGGAGGGATCATTTTAGGGCCAATTTATGCCTGTGCACTGGCAATAATTTCAGCCTCGCTTTATGAGATCATCTCTACGGTAATAATTGGACCGGGATTTATTATTTTCCCCTTTAAATTGGTCGCTTTTCTTCTCATAGCGCTTTCTGGTGCGTTTTGTAAACAATTAATAGAGAAAGATACGACTGTATTATTACGATTATTTTTCGCAACAATTGGGGGGCTCTTAACCATCGCCTTTGATCTCATTACAAATGTCGGTTGGATAATTTTAGCTCAAAATTTCAATTTCATAGGTTATTTTACAGCCTTGTTAATTGGGCTTCCTGTAACAGCATCCAAAGTTGTTGTGAATGGAGTCTTGTTCTTTTTTATCCCCGATGTCTATAAAAGAGCAATAAAATCGTTACCAAGATAGAAAAAAAAAGAATAGATGCTATTGGGGAAAGAAACCAGTCAGGAAATGGGCTTAAAAAAGGTTTGAACAAAACAAACGTATGATTTTTAAAGATTATAAGTGTATAAGAGACTACAATAAAACAAAATTGTCTTTCGATTTATTAACAACAATGAAAAATTAATTAAATCGATTAAAAACAGTATGTAAAAGATACAAACTACTGGCGGAATTTGTTTCGGAGATGGAAAAATGAGCGAACCAACCTTTGAAGAAGAGTTACGCCCACCTTATGAAGAAGGCGTTTTACTAGATGTTCGAGGAATAAGAACCTATTTCTTTACAGAAGAAGGAATTGTAAGAGCTCTTGAAAATGTGAGCTATAAAGTATATGAAGCTAAAACGCTTGGTATTGTGGGCGAATCTGGTTGTGGAAAATCAGTCAGTGCGCTCTCAGTTATGGGCATTGTCCCAGACCCCCCAGGCAAAATTATTGAAGGCGAAGTCTGGTATCGAGGCGAAGACCTACGGAAGAAATCAGATGCAGAAATGCGCACCATTCGAGGAAACAAGATGGCAATGATCTTCCAAGATCCTATGACCTCTCTAAACCCTGTTTTAACAGTTGGCGACCAAATCATGGAAGCCATTCGACTGCATCAGGAAGTTGATTTACAGACTGCAAGAGAAAATGCCATTAAAATTATGGACCTTGTAGGGATTCCAAGCGCAGTGGATCGAGTTGACGATTATCCCTTCATGTTTTCAGGAGGTATGAGACAACGAGTAATGATTGCAATGTCACTCTCATGCAACCCTGAGTTATTAATTGCCGATGAGCCAACAACTGCTTTGGATGTCACTATTCAAGCCCAGATTTTAAACATCCTAAAAGCAATTCGTAACGAGTTTAATATGTCTATTATGCTCATCACTCACGACCTTGGAGTTATTGCAGAACTGACAGATTATGTAACAGTTATGTATGCAGGCTACATTGTTGAATATGCTTCGACAATTGAATTATTTAAGAATCCAATGCATCCCTATAGTATTGCCTTATTGGGGGCAATTCCCAAGCCAGACACGCGAAAAGATGATGACCTAACAATCATTCCGGGAGCAATTCCAAACCTCATCACACCTCCACCCGGTTGCCGGTTCCACCCGCGTTGCTCTCACACAATGGATATCTGCAAGAAAGAAATTCCAAAATTGCGACAGGTCGCTCCACAACACACAGTCCGATGTCATTTATTCAATAAATATCCCGTGGCCGAAGTTGAAGAATACACTGAAAAAATGCGCGAGCGATATCAACAAGAACAACTTGAAGAGATCCAAACGAAGAAATTCAAACGGCGGCTTAAAAAATTCATTAAAGGACGAGAATAAGAAACAAAACTGTCCTCTTTTCCTTCTCCTCTTTTCCGCCAAACCTTTTTATTTTCAACGAAACTAAAATAAAGGATATGGGATTATTTTTGTAAAAAAAAAGGAGAATGTAGTTTAAAATGGCAAAGAAAGAACCTCGTGTTAACAAGCATGAATGTTGTGGTTGTGCCTTATGTACCTATGCTTTACCCGAGGTTTTTAGACTAACACCAGAGGGAGTCGCCGAAGTGTATGCACCTCATAGTGCTGAACGACAAAGAATTCAAAAAGTTATGGACGATTGCCCGATGGGCTGTGTCCATTGGTTTGAGAAAATGCACTAAGGCAAAGAGAAAAATGCTTAAGTTAACCTCTTAACCTGTTCGAAGAATGATATGATAGCCAAATTTAGTTTTAACAATGCCCGACAAGTCGCCAGCTTGAAGAGCGAAAGCAGCTTTTTCAAATTCCTTAACCATTTGACCACGTCCGAAGAAACCCAGATCGCCGCCACGTTTTTTTGAGGGGCAGGTGGAATTTTCACTTGCAAGTTTTTTGAACAATGTTGGGAGTTGCTTCGGATTAATAGATTTTAATTGATTCAAAAGTACTTCTGCTTGAGAATATTTTGGAACCAAAATGTGAGAGACTCTGATTTTACTCATTTTAAACATACCCTAGATTTGTGTGAGAAGGGCTTGAAATAAAAAACAAGCCAATAACAAACATGAAGCTCTTTATAACTTTTAAAAAAATTACTATTGCGTATTAATATTTTCTCCTCTTCTCTTTAGGCTTGCCAGCGTTCCAATTTCTCGCTTTAAGGAGATACTTTAATAGAAGGAGTTACAACAAAACTCAAAAATTGGATGAGCCTCAGTCAGTAATGCTTAAGATAATGCCAAGATGATAAGAATGAAACAAGAATTTATTGATCTAGCCCATGGTGCCGGTGGAACTAAAATGGATGAACTTTTAGAGCTCATCATGAAAAATATCAAGTATCGAAAAGTGGGCGAAGGCATTGGACTCGATGAAAAAGATGATGGAGCAACCATCCCAATTGGAAACAAAAGGATTGTGACATCAATAGATGGCCATACTGTTCATCCTATTTTCTTTCCAGGGGGGGATTTGGGGAAATTAGCCATCACCGGAACGATAAACGACATTTGTGTTATGGGTGCAAAACCGCTGGCAATTCTTTCAAGTATAATCATAGAAGAAGGATTTCCAGTTAAAAAATTGCAGGCAATTATTGATTCATTGGCAAAAACAGCAGAAGAAAATCAAGTTGCAATTATTGCCGGCGATACAAAGGTAATGCCCAGAGGAACAATTGATGAGATGGTCATTACAACCGCAGGAATCGGTTTTATAGAAGATGAACAATTGGATATACAAGACTCCAACCTCCAGCCAGGCGATAAATTGATAATTTCTGGAACGGTGGGCGATCATGGCATCGCCTTAATGGCAGGAAGAGAAGGAATTTCTTTTGAAACTGAACTTGTGTCTGATGTTGCATCTGTTCGAGAAATAGTTGAAGCAGCTTTGAAAGTTGGGGGGGTAGTGGCA
>Ga0190348_1000095_pt1 | contig 23180 bp, 23 predicted proteins | sample 48721367_MG_FD_161658 | JGI IMG/M metagenome (GOLD analysis project Ga0190348, IMG submission 161658) | Hydrothermal vent microbial mat bacterial communities from Southern Trench, Guaymas Basin, Mexico - 4872-13-6-7_MG | ecosystem: Environmental > Aquatic > Marine > Hydrothermal vents >... | reverse complement strand
CAATTTTTAACTCCGGTGGAATGCACCTTTTGGGTGAACATTCCAAACTGGACAATACACCATAACTTACTGATTTTTCTATTTGTTCCTTATTGTTCGGTGTTTGAAGTGCATAATTTGGGATAAATATAATAATAACGCTTCGTGTTGATAATGGTAACGGGAACTTCGGTCTGATTTGACAAAATAGAGATAATATGAGATGTAAAAAATACGGGTTTAAATAGGCCCTGAGACTGGACCGGCTTGTTATTAAAAATTTTCTGCATTAAATTTTATCTTTCAAAGGAGCAGACAGCATGAAAGCATTAGTAGTCTATTCAACCAAGACAAAAAACACTTTGAAATTAGCTGAAGCACTGTATGATACCATTCGTTATCGCAAGGAGTTGAAATCAATTGACGAAAAACCGAATCCGGAAGACTATGGTTTTATTGCCGTAGGTTTCTGGGTCAAAGGCGGGAAGCCGGACCCTGCCACCATGGAATTTCTGCCCAAAATCCGGGACGGTCAAGAGGTATTTTTGTTTGCTACCCATGCCTCGCCAAGAGACTCCGAGCCTATAAGAAATGCCATGAAAATTGCAAAAGAGCTGGCTCGCAAAGGGCGGATCCTCGGGACATTCGGTTGCCAGGGCGAACTCTCTCCGGAGATGATGGAGAAAATCGCCGCCCAGGACACAAAGCCGGCCTGGTTTGCTGATGCGCCGGCAGCCAAGGGACATCCTGATGAGAAAGATATCGCCGAGCTTGTCCATCTCTTTAATACAACTTGCATATGAGCCGAGCTTAGCCATAAACGCAAAACCGTATTGTTTCGGTTGAAATGTGGGATGGGAAAGGGTTTTTCTTTCTCCTATTTTTTCGTATTGCCTTGGATGAAAAAGAAAGCTTTCGAGTCTATCTAAAGGAGGACCGGTTTCATGGCACTTTTTCTGGTTCAGCACGGCAGAAGCCTGCCAAAAGATAAAGACCCCGAACAAGGTCTCTCAGAGGAAGGTATCTCAGAGGTTGAGCAAATCGCAAAAGTCGCCAGGGGATATGGTGTCCGCGTATCTCGCATTATTCACAGTGGAAAGAAAAGGGCGCTACAGACTGCGGATATCTTTGCATCTTCCTTGAAGCCCGAGGATGGTGTCCAGGAGAGCAGTGGATTGAAGCCGCTGGACGATGTGTCAGCATTTGCCGGCAAAATAAACAGTGAAGATAATGTCATGTTGGTAGGTCATCTTCCCTTTATGGAGAGGCTGGCTTCCTATCTTATAACAGGGTCTGCCGATAAGCCGGTGTTCAAGTTCCAGAACGGCGGGATTGTGTGCATGGATCAAGATCCGGATAGCCGCTCCTGGCTTATCAGGTGGGCACTCATGCCAAACATAGGGTAATAGGTCGTCTTGAGACGAGGTCCCGTAGTATTATTAGTTTGCCCTTGTTTATAGCAGGCCGCTGAAAATCTCCGGCAAAACCGGGATATCTGAGGACCTGATATGCTGACTTCTGAGATACTGCGCCGGTTTCTGCTGGACCTAAAGACCTGGTTCAGGGTTGAGCGCGTACTGATTTTGGCCGTGCCTACAGGCATTATTGCAGGACTCGGCTCGGTAGTATTTTTTACGGCGCTGGATCTATCCCATACATTTTTTCTGGACTACCTCGCCGGTTACAGGCCTGCATACCCTGGAGGAGAGCATCCTGTATTAGAGCCAGGTCCTACTGCGCACTTAATACGGTGGATGCTGGTCGTGGTCCCAACCATTGGAGGAATTCTCTCCGGTTGGCTGGTATATACCTTTGCACCAGAGGCGGAAGGGCATGGCACTGATGCCCCCATCGATGCCTACCACTTCAAGAATGCAGCTATCCGGGCCAGGGTACCCCTCATAAAAATCATATCATCAGCCATTACCATCGGATCAGGCGGTTCGGGTGGCCGTGAAGGTCCCATTGCCCAGATAGGGGCCGGATTCGGTTCTACCATTGCTTTACGATTGGGACTGAGCAGGCAGGAAAGACGTATTCTTATGATGGCAGGCATGAGCGCAGGGATCGGCTCCATATTCCATGCACCCCTCGCAGGGGCGATTTTCGCTGCTGAAATCCTCTACAGGGAAATAGATATGGAGTATGAACTCCTGGTCCCCTCTGCCATAACCTCTGTCATAGCCTACTGTGTATTTTCCCTGTTCTTTGGCTTCGGGTCCCTATTTGTAACGCCTCCCGTCGGTTTTGTGAATACCGGAGAGATCCTCCCCTATACTATTCTCGCAATAGTCTTGGCCCTGATTGCCAATATCTATGCCAGGATCTTTTACGGTGTGAGGGATATCTTCCGCAAATTGCCTGTCAAGCCTCACCTGAAACCGGCAATAGGTGGATTCCTTACAGGTCTTATAGGCTATTTCATTCCTGCATCTTTATACACGGGTTATGGCATACTCCAGCAGGCCCTGAACGGCGAACTCCTTGTGGGCTTTCTGCTGGCAGTAGCTGCTGCGAAGATCCTGACAACTGCTTTCAGCATTGCATCCGGCGGAAGCGGCGGCGTATTCGGCCCTTCGGTGGTAATTGGAGGAGCCATTGGAGGGGCAACGGGCCTGTTCCTTGAGAAACTGTGGCCCAGTCTGGTACCAAATCCTGAGGCCTACATCATTGTGGGCATGGCCGGATTTTTTTCCTCTGCAGCCAGTACCCCCTTCTCCACGATAATAATGGTGAGCGAGATGACCGGGAACTACGGGCTCCTGCTCCCGGCGGTGTGGGTATCCACCCTTGCCTTTCTCCTTCGTGGCGAAAGAGGAATCTACGAGAAGCAGATCGCAACTCGATACGACTCCCCTGTACACCATGGAGACTTCATGCTGGGGGTCCTTGCCCGCCTGACGGTCCAAGAGGCCTTAAAGAGGTATAAGTCGTCTCAACCCGGATCTGTAAACCAGGATACACCCATGCCGGAGCTGATCAGACATATTTCAGGATCTCCTTGTTGTACCTTCCCGGTGGTAGATGACGAAGGCAGGTATCTTGGTGTAGTAACTGATATCAAGATAAGGAATGTAATTGCAGCAAGAGGGCTTGCATCAGACATAAAGGCCTCTGACCTCATGGAATCGAGAGGAACTGTCTATTCATGGGAATCGCTCAGCACCGTCCTTACTCAAATGTCGGCCGAAGGATCGGACGAAGTGGTAGTCCTTTCCGGCAACGGCGCCAAAAAGACTGTGGCGGGGGTATTGAGCCGTTCGGACATCCTCAGGATCTATGACGAGGCAATATAGGGGAGACGGCATAGAAATGCCGGGATCGGCAGCCGATTACAAATTGACATCCCGGCAACTGATTACTAATCTTTTTAAAAAAGTCTGATGAAACCGGAGATCGATCAAATAATATCCTGTGATGAGGCAGCCAGGGCCGCTGTTGAAAGTGCCAAAAAAGAGGCAGAGGATCTGATAACAAAGGCGAAACAAGACGCCGATACCTTACAATCCGGGATTGAAGCGAGACTTGATGAAGTGAGAAAGAACGAGATCGCTCCCATTCTTGAAGAAAGCCGGATACAGGCACGGAAGACTATGGCACAAGCAGAGAGTTATATCCAGGGGCTTAAAGAACGGGTGGCCCTCAGAAGGGCTCGGATACTCGAAGATTTTATTTCAGAGGCCCTCGGAGAGGCGTGGTCCCAAAAACGGAAATCCCACAAACAGCAATTATGATACTGGCCGCAGCCAGATATGCCTATCCGAACGCAAAAGTGAGGGCCCTTCGCAGCAGGCGACTTACTGACCAGGACCGCCATTTCCTTCTGGAGGCAAGAGATTTTTCTTCCTTCCTGGCATATCTTGCTACTACCCCGTACGGGCGTGAACTTTCAGACCTTGAAGGTGAATTACCTGATCCAGGGGTGCTGGAGCGCCGACTGGCCCGGCCCCTTATGGAGGACTATGCCAAGGTTGCAAGGGCCTTGCGCGGGAAAAGGGAGCGGGAATCAGTCCTTGCCCTCTTTTCAAGATTTGAGTCGGAAAACCTCAAGGTCCTCTTGCGTGCAGTGTTTTCCGGCCTCGGAAAACAGGCTGTTTCCCACCTCCTGTATCCGCTGGGAACCCTGAGCACCTTACCATGGGATAACCTCTGGGCATGTGACAATCCGGCGGAGGTTGCGGATATGCTGATCCGTACACCCTTTGGAACGGCACTTAAGCACGCTGTTCCACAGTTTGAGGCCCAGGGAAGACTATTTCCCCTGGAAATGGCCCTGGACCTTTCCTGTTTTCAAAGACTCAAGCAGGCCGTCTCCGGCCTGAGGAGCAGATCTGACAGAAAAGCTGCAAAAGGGATCCTGGGACCCTATGTGGATATACTCAACATCTCGTGGACAATAAGACTCAAAATTCACTACGGGTTGAGTCCTGAAGAGACAGTCAACTACAGCCTCCCCGGAGGCGAGTTGCTCGGCCTTTCACAACTGCATCGCCTGGCACGGGCAGAGGACATCTCCTCATTTCTGGAACAGATTCCCCGTTCCCTTCAGAGAGAGATAGGAGAGGTCAGTGAGTGGGAGGATTTTCCCGCGTATCTCGAGACGTGGTTTCTTCGTCTCCTTGCCCGGCTCTTTATGGGGCCGCCATTTCATATAGGCATAGAGATAGCCTTTCTCCTGGAAAAGGAAATGGAACTTACAGCTCTCATTACCTTGATTGAGGCAAAGGCACAGGGACTCTCCCTTGATAAGGCAGTAAAAAAGCTGCCCAGGCAGTTTTCCGGGGCTGCTCATGTTTAGGCCCGTCAAGCTCACGAGGCTGACCATCCAGGCCCCTGAGGACCAGATCTCGGCAGTCATGGCCATCCTGGGAGACCTCCGCCTCCTTCACCTGATCAGGGTGGAAGAGACACACCTCGGTCACCTGGGTTATGTGGCCCATATTGATACACCTCTCCTTGAACACTATGACAGGCTGCTTGCCAGGGCAAACAGGCTGCTGAGAGATCTGGGGCCGTCAGGTCCTTCTCCCGGCATCAGAAAGGTCCCCCGACCGGACAAGGCCGTCTTTCGCCTGGAGGAGGAACTTGCGCTCATAGAAAAAGAGGCATTGGAGCCCCTGGAGCGGAAAAAAAAGGCAAAAAACGCCATTTCCGAACATGAAGCCCTGATTGCCAGGTTACATCTCCTGGCACCTATAAAGATAGACCTTGACCGCCTGTATAACCTGAGATACGTGACATGGAGAGCCGGGCTGATCCCTGAAGAGAATCTCGATAAGCTGGAACAGAGCCTTGTGGATACGTACCACGCTCTCATCCCAATCGGCCGTAAGGAACGAAGGGTAGTCCTGCTGGCCGTATCTCTGAAAGAAGATGAAGAGGTGCTCTTACGGGCCCTTAAGAGCGCCTTCTGTGACCCCCTGGAACTGCCTCCCGGAATTCACGGTACTATAGAAAAGGTTCTGGATCGCTTATCCGCTGAGATCGAGTATTTAAAGACCGAGTTTGCCGGCCTTGATACCAAATGGGCAGAGCTTGCCCGGAAATACGGTACAAGGCTCAAACGTCTGCGCGAGGAGATACTGCTTGCCCGGCAGCTACTTAAGGCACAGGCCAAATTCGGACAGATCGATCACACATATCTCCTTACCGGATGGATACCGGTTGCACTCTTTGAGGAATTAAGGAAACGGATCATCAAAGCCACATCCGGCAAAGTCCTGGTGGACCAGGTGGAGCCGGAGGACATAAAAGAAGTCCGGTCCGGTATCCTTAAGATACCCATTCTTTTCAATAACCCCCTGCTTATCCGTCCCTTTGAACGGCTGACTACCCTGTACGGCACCCCCTCCTATGAAGAGGTGGAGCCCACGGTCTTTCTCGCAGTGAGCTTCCTTCTCCTTTTCGGGATGATGTTCGGGGACGTGGGGCACGGGGCCATACTTTGCGGCATAGGCTATTACGTATTCAGAAAGATGTACCGTTATACAGATTATGGAATTATACTCATGGAGTGTGGGGTGTCGTCCATGATTTTCGGTCTTCTTTACGGCAGTGTTTTTGGTATGGAAGACCTGATTCCTGCGCTCTGGATGCATCCCATGGAGGAGATCAACCGCTTTATGATGATGTCGGCCTTTCTTGGGATCGGTGTTATCAGCCTGGGACTGATCCTTAATCTCATAAACGTCATCCGTCAGCACCGTTACGGAGAACTCCTGTCGACATCCGGTCTGGCCGGCGCCTTGCTTTACTGGCTGGGTGCGGGCCTTGTTGTACGCTATCTCCTGTCGGGAGGGCTTAGTTCCTTTGAATTGATATCTGCCAAGGTGGCAGCAGGGACGCTGATCATCCTGATGATCCTCCAGAAGCCGATCAGGGCGGTGCTGTTACGGTACCACAAGGACAAAAAATGGGGGCGCCTCCCGCCGGGTCTCGGGGGCACTATTTTGGAATCATTTATAGAAGTACTTGATGATCTTCTGAGATACCTTGCCAATACCGTTTCCTTTGTCCGTATCGCGGCCTTTGCCCTCACGCATGCAGGCCTCTTCATAGCGGTATTTTCCCTGGCGGACATGGTACAGAACGTCCACGGCGGGGGTCTCCTCTACTGGGTGACCTTGATAATCGGCAACGTGTTCATAATAGCCCTTGAGGGCATGGTAGTATCCATACAGACAATACGACTCGAGTACTATGAATTTTTCAGCAAATTTTTCCGGGGAGGGGGAAAGCCCTTCCGGCCCCTCCTTGAAGAGGAATGATGAATCTTGAATTTTGAATTGTGGAAGAAAACAAAGATTCGTAACATTAATTCAAAATTCAGCATTCAAAATTCAACATTTCCAAATTAGGAGGCATCTACCTATGAGGATTAAAAGGCCCTTATTCTGGATATCAAGCTGGCTTTTGACCTTGTTCCCGTGCATTGTATGGGCCCAGGAGGCCGTATCCGGGACCGGGACATCTGCAGAAGAGACAAAATGGGGGTATATCTCTGCCGCCATGGCCGTCGGGGCCTCATCAATCGCTGCCGGCATTGCTGTTGCGTTGGTGGGATCTGCCGCAATGGGGGCTGTCAGTGAAAGGCCTGAGATGGCGGGCCGCGCCTTGATTTTCGTGGGCCTGGCAGAGGGAATAGCAATCTATGGACTGATCGTGGCTATCATGATCCTGGGGAAGCTATAGGTGTCGAAACTGGAAACTCGAAATTAGGTAATGCATCTACATCATGGTATTTTTACCAATTTCGAATTTCGAGTTTCAAATTTTGACTTGTCGTGAAGGATGTCTGAGAGTGTTTAGAATATGCACATCCTGGTTATAGCGGATCATCTGACATGTATGGCCTTCTCTCTGGGAGGCATAGATACGCGGACGGTCAAGGCCAGGAAGGATGCCGTGGCTGCCTTGGAATACGCACAAAACAGCCCTGAGATCGGCCTGGTGTTGATCACCGAAAGGATAGCCGACTCCGTTCGCCCGGAGGTAAATGAGATAGTCTTCAAGCTCCACAAGCCCCTGGTGGTGGAGATCCCGGATACTGAAGGCCCCTTACCGGATCGACCCTCTGCCAGAGAACTTATGGTCTCATTAATGAGGACCTAAAAGGGTTATTATGAGTCTCCACATGTCAGAGAAACGCACATCAAGATCCGGCCGGAAATCCGGTAAGCCCTCCCCTCTTTCCCCCGAGCGTATTCTGACAGTGATGCGTAATGCCGGACGGCCCCTCTATCTCCGGGAAATAATACATCTCTCCCATCCGAGGCCTGAAGAAAAAAACAAGGCAAGAGCCATGGTGGCCAGCCTTGTTCGTAAAGGCGTATTAGTCCTGCTCAAGGGCAACAGATATGGCGTCGCCGATCTTATGAAACTGGTTACCGGAAGGCTGTCAGTCCACCCGGATGGTTTTGGTTTTGTGCGGCCTGATGCCGGAAATGGCCATGATGTATTCATCCCTGCGCGGGGTCTCAAGGGCGCCGTCCATGGTGATCATGTAGTTGCAAGGGTGGAAAAGACCGGCAGAAAGGGCGTTGAAGGGTCAATACTCAGAGTGCTTGAAAGGGGCGTGAAGCAAGTAGTGGGGACATTACACAGGGGCAAGAGCGTATCAACCGTACTTCCTGAAGAAAACAGGTTGTTCTATGAAATAATGATTCCCGATAGATATACAGCAAAGGCCGGAAACGGCCAGGTTGTATTGGCGGAAATTAAAAGCTTTCCTTCAGAGGGAAGGAACCCTGAAGGACGGATTATAGAAGTCCTGGGGGATCCTGATGATATGGGCGTACAGACCAAGATAGTCATACATAAGCGCGGTCTTCCGCACATCTTTCCGCCTGAAGCACTGGCTCAGGCCGAGGCCCTGCCCCGGGATGTCATGCCGGAAGATACCAGGGACCGCAAGGATCTCCGGGATATACCCCTGGTGACAATAGACGGGGAGCGTGCAAGGGACTTTGATGATGCCGTATTTGTCAATAAGACCCGCACAGGCTTTGTCCTCACCGTGGCTATTGCCGATGTAAGTCACTATGTGCCGGATGGCAGCCCTGTCGACCAGGCAGGCCTTGAACGAGGCACAAGTGTATATTTTCCCAATTCCGTAGTGCCAATGCTCCCGGAGACACTTTCCGATCACCTGTGCAGCCTGATTCCCGGAGAAGACCGCCTGGCAATTGCGGTCAGTATTTCTTTTGACAGGGAGGCAAACGTCAGGCGTACCAGTTTTTTCAAGGCCGTAATCAGAAGTCATTGCAGGTTTACATATAAAGAAGTGCGCTGCATACTGGTCGACAGAGACAGGGACCTGATAGCCAAGAACAGGAAACATATTAAGCACCTGGAATGGATGGCGGAGTTGGCGGGGGCCCTTTCCAAAAGACGCTGCCGGAGAGGAAGTATTGACTTTGATCTTCCGGAGTCTGAAATAGTCCTGGGCATCAGGGGGAATCTGGAAGAGATCGTCCGCAGGGAAAGAAGCATAGCCCATCGTATCATCGAAGAGTTCATGATAGCCGCAAACGAGGCCGTTGCTCTCTTTCTGACCAAAAAAGAAATACCTGCAATATATCGTGTTCATGAGCCACCAGACCGGGATAAGGTAAAGGAATTTGTAGACTTCGTTCAAAGCCTGGGAATGGATATCAAGTTACCCGAGAAAATAAGTCCGAAATGGTGTCAGAAAGTGCTCAAAGAGGCGTCAGGAAAGTCCCAGGAGTTCATGGTAAATACTGTACTGCTCAGGACTATGCAACAGGCAGTCTATTCATCTGAAAACACAGGACACTTTGGCCTGGCCTCACCTACTTATTTGCACTTCACATCGCCTATTCGCCGCTATCCCGACCTGATAGTCCACAGGATCCTGAAGGCCAACATGAAACGTCCGAGGAGGCGTCCGGTTTACACTGAAGAGCAGCTTGAGACCCTGGGACGGCATTGCTCCGTTCGGGAAAGAGAGGCTATGGAAGCAGAAAGAGAGATGTTTGACAGGCTGAAGGTCCGCTTCATGGCAGACAAAATCGGTGAAGTGTATGAGGGGATAATATCAGGTGTGATCTCCTTTGGCTTTTTCGTTGAGCTCAAGGACATGTTCATTTCCGGAGTCGTCCGCCTGGTAGACATAGTGGATGATTATTATACGCTCGATCAGGACAGGCAGTGCCTGGTTGGGCAAAGGACTCACAGGATTTTCCGCCTGGGCCAAACAGTGAACGTCAGGGTCAAGGCTGTCAATATCGCCCGGATGCACATAAACTTCGAAGTCGTGTAACCGTTCACGGGTTCAGAGGTTGTCAAAAATGAGCCTATCTTCTGAAATACTAAAGCGCATAGAACAACTCAGGGAAGAGATCAATTACCATAATTACCTCTATTATGTCCTTGACCAGCCCGTCATAACCGATGCCGATTACGACGCCCTGATGCGCGAACTCAAGGAGATCGAAGACAAATATCCTGAAACCGTGACCCCTGATTCGCCTACACAGCGAATCGGTGCACCACCTTCAGAAAAATTTGCCAGCGTATCCCACAGTATCCCCATGCTCAGCCTGGACGATGCCTTCAGCCAGGAAGAGGTCCTGGAGTTTGATCAACGTGCAAAGAGACTCCTGCAGACCGACGAAGAGATTGAGTACACGGTTGAACCTAAGATGGACGGTCTTGCCGTGGAACTGGTTTACGAAAACGGAATGTTTGTTCTTGGATCAACACGCGGAGACGGCTACACAGGAGAAGACGTAACCGCGAACCTGCGGACCATTCGATCCTTGCCTCTCAGGCTCATCGAGAGGCACCTTTCTCCACCCGGCCGCCTTGAAGTGCGGGGCGAGGTCTTTATCAACAAAGACGCCTTCAAGCGTCTTAATAAGAAACGTATGGAAGACGGTGAGCCCCCGTTCGCCAATCCCAGGAATGCCGCGGCCGGCTCCCTTCGCCAGCTTGATCCGAACATTACCGCCGGCCGTCCCCTGAATATTTTTTGTTACGGGATCGGAATAGCGGAAGGCTGTAGTTTCGGGACGCAGTGGGAGGTGCTTTCGTCTCTCAGAAAATGGGGGCTAAGAGTCAACCCCATGGCGGAAAAGCAGAAAGGCATCCGTGGAGCAATACATTATCACCGGCGGATGAACAGAAAAAGGAAAGACCTTGATTATGAAATAGACGGAATAGTCATCAAGGTCAACGACCTTGATCTCCAGAAACGCCTTGGGGCAAAGGCCAAGAGTCCGCGCTGGGCCTTGGCCTATAAGTTCGAGGCAGCCCAGGCCGTAACCAGAATTACCGATATCCAGCTCAGCGTTGGGCGTACCGGTGCCGTCACCCCTATAGCCCTGATGGAACCAGTAAAAGTGGGCGGAGTGGTGGTAAGCCGCGCAACCCTCCACAACGAAGACGAGATACGCCGCAAGGATGTCAGGATAGGCGACTGGGTTATTGTCCGGAGGGCAGGAGACGTCATTCCTGAAGTGGTCAGGCCGCTGCCTGAGCGAAGGACCGGAAAGGAACAGGTATTTGTGATGCCGCAGACCTGCCCGGTCTGCGGTTCCAATCTGCGCCGCAAACCAGGAGAGGCCGTATGGCGGTGCCCGAATCCCGAATGCTTCCCCAGGCTTGTGAAGCAACTCACCCACTTTGCCGGTAAAGGGGCCATGGACATAGAAGGACTTGGTCCGAAGGTGGCTGAACAACTTATCAGTGCAGGGCTGGTCCGGAGCATTTCAGACCTTTATTCCATCAAGCTGAGCGATCTCCTGTCCCTTGATCGTTTTGCTGAAAAATCCGCAGAAAACCTCCTCTCTGCAATAGAAACAAGCAAGGAGACAAGCTTTGCACGATTCTTCTATGCCCTGGGGATCAGACATGTTGGAGACGTCACCGCACAGCTCCTTGCAGACCACTTTGGATCAATGGAGGCGCTTAAGGATGCAAGCGAAGAAGAGCTCATGGCAGTGGAAGGAATAGGCCCTGAAGCGGCCTTCAGCATACGATCCTGGTTTGACGACAACAAGAACTTAAGGCTCATGGAGTCCCTGCTTGACGCCGGAATCAGGTTCACCGATCTCCGTGAGGCAAGGACCTCACCCCTAAAAGACAGGACCTTTGTCTTTACCGGGGGGCTGTCTTCCCTCACCCGGGAACAGGCCAAGAACATTGTCCGGGACCTGGGCGGCCAGGTCGCTTCTGCAGTGGGCCGCAAGACGGATTATGTAGTTGCCGGGGGAAATCCCGGGTCTAAACTGCGGAAGGCGCTGGAACTGGGAATACCCGTCCTGAGCGAGGAGGAATTCCTGGCACTGGCCTACAAGAACCAGGGATACAAAAAACCTAATCCCTGATATGTACCTTCAGAAAAAGGTCGCCATACCCGCCTTCCGGTACCTGCCGTCCCATCCCTTTCAGCCGGAGACTGCTCCCATCTGAGATGCCCTGGGGTACGGTCAGGACAAAGGTCCTTTTTTTATCGCCATCGGCAATATTGACCAGCTTTCGGGTCCCGGAACGGGCCTCACGCCCGCTGACCGTGATTGTATCGTAAAGGTTCGGGCCATCTCCTGTTCCGACTGGACGAATCACCTGCAGGCGCGGTGAAGCACGCTTCCTGGTCAGATCCCTGAACCTCTGTCCTGTGCGTATTTCCGGCAGCAACTGAAAAAGCTTCAAAAAAATGATACCGGAAACAAATCCGCCGATATGTGCCCACCAGGCAATACCGCCGGCCTGGGCTGAAGAGGTCGTTGCGCTCAAAAACTGAAAGAGAAACCAGAACCCGAGAAACAGGAATGCCGGAATTTCCATAAAGTGGAGAAAGAAAAAGATGGGTACCAGGGTCAGGACCTTGGCCCTGGGGTAGAGTATGAAGTAGGCCCCCATCACGCCTGCGATGGCGCCGCTTGCTCCTATGGTCGGTATCTGAGATGTCCAGTTGAGAACCAGGTGCGATATCCCCGAAGCCAATCCGCACAACAAGTAAAACGCGAGATAGCGAAAGTGTCCGAGCCGGTCTTCTACGTTGTCGCCGAAGATATAAAGGAACCACATGTTACCCAAAATGTGAAAAAAGCCGCCGTGTATAAACATAAAGGTAAAAAAAGGTATCACCTGCTGGACAGTTGTGAAGTAAACTGAAATTCGGGGCACGGAATAACGAGCAGGCACAAGCCCGTAAGTAAAAATGAATTCATCGATAGCCCGTCCCTGCGATTGCTCCACAAGAAAGGCCAGGATATTGAGCGCAATCAGGATGCTGTTGATGACTGGATAGGTCTCAGACCTGATGGTGTCCCGGATAGGTATCAAGGATTAAGGGCTCTCCTGCTTTCCCAATCTGGCCTTCACAAAAGGGAGTTGATATTCATAAATATGGGCTCCCTGGCTTGCGGCTCTTAAGACTCCCACCCCAAATCCTATTTCCTCGGAGATATATTCCATTAACAGTGCCAAACCTCCTAAATTGGTCGGCAGGCCGGCCCAAATGTCCCAACTGCGCCAAAAGGTTGCAACATCGAGACGGCCATCATGAACTTTCAGGTCTATCGCCCTGAGGCAGGCAGGGTCTCGAAGATCCAGATCCTCCGGCCGCCCGACAATGATGGAAGATTGATTCGTATTGGGAGTATCTTTGAGAATCTGTATAGCCTTGGCCAGCTGAACGTCTATCCGTGATGCATAGGTATAGGCCTCATTCTTTCCGGGCAGCTTGCCTCCCAGCAAATAGTCAATGAAATACTCTTTCACATATTCCATGGTGTTCGGGGGAGGCGCGGAACATCCGGGAGGAATAATTGGTATCATATCCTGAAGAGGGTGCATGATCTCCAGAGACAGCCAGGGAATCTGAAGCCGGTAATGTTCTTTCTCAAAGGATCCCCTCTCGATATCCTGGCGGTAGGCCTCGGATTCAAAATTGTACAGGATCTGATACCAGGCATCCGAAATGGTGGTTGCTTGCAGATGCATTATGTTTCCTTTTCCAAATCTATTTCACGCAGCGCAAGCGCTTGCGCTGCATGCAGGACTTTCAGCAGTAAATATCCGGTGAACCCGTGGTCCACTGTGGAAGTCGCCATCCGTGCCCCCTGCTGCAGGAGCGGTTTGCCTTTTGCAGGGTTTCGATCGCGGGCCGGATTGCACCGCCTCTCCGGTCTGCGATGAGTGAGCTTTGAAACCCGGAAAAAGGTAACCGCTTCAAGGCAGGATATAACGGGTTCAAACGAAAAACTTAATTAAGTCTGTCTCTTTATCTTTTCCCATTCAACATTCGATGTTCATTTTTTGGGCGCTTATGCCTCAAATTCTGCACTTCTATACCCTGGTTTCCAGAAAATTTCTCATGAGATCGATTCCCTCGGGAGTCATGATGGATTCCGGGTGGAACTGTACTCCCTCCACTGGAAACTCCCTGTGCCTGAAGCCCATAAGCTCGTCCTGCTCCGACAAGGCCGTGACCATGAGACATTCCGGAAGGGTCGCCTTATCCACAAGGAGAGAATGATACCTCATGGCCTCGAAGGGATTCGGCAGGCCGCGATATACGCCCCTTCCATCGTGTCTGATCATTGAGGTCTTGCCGTGCATAAGCCTTTCCGCCCTGATTATTTTGCCTCCAAAGGCAACACCTATGGACTGGTGGCCGAGGCATACGCCCAGGACCGGGATCTTCCCCGCAAAGTAACGTATGGCAGCTACTGATACGCCTGCCTCGCTGGGTGTGCAGGGACCGGGAGAGACAAGGAGTTGCCCTGGTTTCCAGGAGGCCATCTCTTCCACAGTGGCCTTGTCATTTCTTACGACCTTGATATCCGCCCCCAGCATCCCCAGGGCCTGGACGAGATTGTAAGTAAAAGAATCGTAGTTGTCGATAATTAGAAGCATGGTTAAGGTCCTTCAGTGCAAGGTACTCATTGTGACAGTTCCTCATGGGCGACGTGGATGGCCCGCATGAGGGCCTGTCCCTTGCTGATGGTCTCCTCCCACTCAAAAGCGGGATCTGAGTCAGCAACTATACCGGCTCCGGCCTGCAGGTAAAGCATATCCTTTTTTTGGCAGAGGGTACGAATAGTAATAGCAAGATCCATGTTGCCTGAAAAACCGAGGTATCCCACTGCACCTGCATAGGGTCCCCGCCTGGCGTGTTCGAGTTCCTCTATTATCTCCATGGCCCTGATTTTTGGTGCGCCCGACACGGTACCAGCAGGGAAACAGGCCTGCAGTACGTCAAACATATCCTTTCCGGGCATCAGTTCTCCTGTAACACCTGTAACAATGTGCATGACATGGGAATAACGTTCCACAGTCATAAGATCTTCAACCTTTACGCTCCCCATCCTGGCGACCCTGCCGGCATCATTTCTGCCGAGGTCGAGCAGCATCAGGTGTTCCGCCCTTTCCTTAGGGTCAGCAAGAAGCTCCTTTTCAAGGCGCATGTCCTCCTTTTTATTCTTACCCCTTGGCCTGGTGCCTGCAATAGGCCTCAATTCAATCTTATCGCCTGTCAGCCTGACCAAGATCTCGGGTGAAGAACCAATGAGCACCTCGTCATCCAGATGCAGGTAATAGAGATAAGGCGATGGATTTATCCTTCTAAGGGCACGGTACAGGTCAAAGGTGGGGATAAGATTCTTGCCTGAGAAGCGTTGAGAAAGCACTACCTGGATTATATCTCCTGCCCGGATGTATTCCTTTGCCCTGCGTACAATGTCCTCAAACCGCTCTTGGGGGACCTCCGGGTTCAGGCTGGTGGCAGGAACGGGATTTTCATGCGGCGCGGGGTAATCCAATCCGTGTCGTATGCGACGGATTACGTCTTTTATAGCGCTTTTCCCTTTCAGATATACAGATTCCGCTTTGTCATCCTGTTCCACCCTGAGGCAGGCAATGATCTTGAGCGTCTGCTTGATATTGTCATAAACAAGCAGGAGCTCGGGAAACATGAATACTGCATCATTGAACCCTGCAGTATCTGGAAGATTTTCCGGCAGACGTTCCATGAAACGGACCATGTCATATCCCATGTATCCAACAGCCCCTCCATAGAATCGGGGGAGACCCCGGACCTCTGCCGGTGAGAATCGTGCCATTATTTCTCTCATGGCAGTGAGCGGATTGGCGGCGGATATGATTTTGCGCTTGCCTTCAATCTCCGTGAAGATATCATTCCCCTTGCAACCGAAGATCATAAAGGGTCTGAATCCGATAAAGCTGTACCTTCCCCATTTCTCCCCGCCTTCAAGACTCTCCAGCAGGAACGAGTAACTATTCTCCCCGAGCTTTGCGAAAAGAGATACCGGAGTGTCAAAATCGACTGCTATCTCTTTCCATACCGGTATGATATTAGCGCCTTCAGCCACCAGCGATTTGAACAGGGTCAGATCCGGAGTGATCATGATATCTTGTCCTTGTATAGGTTCAAAAGTTCAAAGTTCACCGTTCAGGGTTTGATCCCAGGGGCCAAAATAAAAAGGCCGTGAACATCTTTGCGTGTCCACGGCCTTTTGCCCTTGCCCTTAAGGTATAAGCCTAAAAGGAGCAGACGCGCACTCTCCCTATGTGCCACTGCCACCACCACAGGACTAAATCGGCAATCTGTTTTCCGGCAAAAGGGTGATACATCTGTCGTCTTTCCTTCAGGTAAATACGTTTAAAAAAGTCCGATTAAGGTTATGTAAACTTATAGATATCTATCTTTATGACCGTAAATATCCGGTGAACCCGTGGTCCCACGTGACCGTTCACTGGCAGGGACATTTCTTTTCACTTCCACCATTCAGCCCCTTGTTTTCTTAAGGCTTTTGACATGGGGGATGTCCTGCCCCCTCTGCATTCGCCTTACGCTGCGCTTAAGGCGATGCAGTTTCCCCCACAGCAAAAGCCGAGAAAACTACGGGGGCTTCCGTTAAACTGTTCAAAGAAATATCCCCTTCCGTGAACGGTTGCCATCCGTGCCCTGCCGCAGGAGCGGTTTACCTTTTGCAGGGTTTCAACCGCGGACCAAATTGCACTGCCTCTCCGGTCTGCGATGAGCGAGCTTTGAAACCCGGAAAAAGGTAACCGCTCCAAGGCAGATAACGGGTTCACCGGATATTTACTTATGACCTGCTTCTTGGTGATTGTCAAGATCCGTTTATCTGCTGCTCGGAAACTTTGAACTTCCGGCTGCTGAGGTACGGCTCGTTCCAGTACAGGATACAGGCCCGGTCACTTCTCCGGGGAATCAGACCCTTGTTCCTCTTCATCGGCGGATTTCTCCAGACTATCAGCCGGGAAAGACCCGTCTTCCCCGGTCGCCCCTTCTGCACTACTGGTAACGGTATTCATCCCTTCAGACAGGTCATCCGGAATCTCCTGAACGGCTCTCATTTCAGATGATGCAAGGTTTATTGCCTGATCGATCTCCTCGGGTGGCAGGGCCTCTTCGTCTATAATCCTCAGATAGCTCTCGAGAACAGAGCGTATTTTATACGTGGCTTCCCTCTGGATTCGCCTGAGCCCTAATATTCGTTCCTCCAATTGAACTGCCTCCTGATGGGCATCAGCGACTATGCGCTCTGCCTCCAGTTTTGCCTTCTCAAGCACCAGCTCAGCGTCTTTTTCGGCCTGCGACTTCATCTTCTCTGATAACTTATGGGCCGAGGTCAGGGCCTCTCTGAATTCTTCTTCTCTCTTTTTCAGGTCCGCTAACTGGGCCTCATAGCCGACCAACTGGTCCTTCATGGCATTTTTCTCCCTGATCAGGGAGGTCATGATCTCACTTATTTCCTCAAGAAAAGAGTCTACTTCATCAGGGTCGTAACCCCGGAACCTGGCACGGAATTCCTTTTCAAGTATTTCGTTCGGAGAGATACTCATATAACACCTCTAAGAAATCTGATAGGCCAACTGATGGAGCGTTGATACAAGAAAACTGCGCAAAAAGATTATTGCGATAATGATCGCCATAGGGGTTAAATCTATACCCCCAAACTGTAAAGGCAGTATACGCTGGACGCGGTACATTAAGGGTTCGGTTATACTATACAGAAATCTTACTATGGGATTATAGGGATCAGGGTTGACCCAGGATAAGATGGCTCTGGCAATCAATATCCACATATAAAGATTAAGAACGATATCAATAACAGTAGCAAGGGAATGCATAAAATTGCTTAGTATGAACATGATTCAGATCCTCAATTTTTCAGCCTTTGCCAAAGGGGCACAGTGGATAACTACACCTCTTACAGTTAAGACACAGTCCGCCGTGGCCCAAAGCCGCAATCTTTCCCCGGTCTATGCGTTCTCCGGCCAATACCCTGGGAAGCACCAGATCCAATACGGTGGTGCGGAAATACATGGCACAGGCCGGAATCCCCAGGACGGGCACATCCCCGATACGGCTCACCAGAAACATGGCCCCGGGTAAAACCGGACTTCCATACACTATGTCCGTTGCGCCGGCCTTCTCGATTGCCTTACGGGTCACGTCATCCGGGTCAACTGACATCCCGCCTGTGCATAAAATCAATTCGGTCCCCATGCCAAGGACCTTTTTTATCTCTTCCAGGATCATTCCGGCATCGTCCGGGACCAGAGAATATGATAACACATCGACGCCGTAGTCCTTGAGTTTTTCCTTCATTATTGGGCCGAAGGCGTCTTTTATTCGACCTTCAAATACCTCTTGACCGGTAACTAAAACGGCACCCCTCCTGATCTTCCAGGGAAGGACCCGGATGAGCCCGCCGGCATTTGATGCGATTGATACCGCCTCATCCACTACCTGCCTCGGCACCACAAGCGGTATCGCCCTTCCTGCGGCCACAAGATCTCCCTTTTTGACCACCGTGTTGTCATGCCAGGTGGCAAGCATTACCTCTCCAAGGAGGTTAAGGGCCAGCAAGCGCCGGCGGTCTACCCGCAACAGGCCTTCTGCCTCTGCGCGGAAACCCACCTTGCCTTCAGACGGCTGGCTGTCATATTCAATGCCAGGGCCGGCTATGGCCTGTGCCATGGCGAGCGCTGCTTCATCTTCATGCAGTTCATCCCCTGAAAGCTCCAGCACGTAAATGTGATTTTTCCCCATGCGCTGCAAATGGGGTATGTCGCTGTCCTTGATCACATGACCTTTCTTGAAGGTGGGACCCTTTTTCTCCCCGGGGATTATCTCGGTCATGTCATGGGGAAGGACCATCCCCGCTGCCTCTGTCACAGGAACCGTTTTTAGGGCCATGAACTACCTTTAAACTGCCTGCAAAACTTTATAGTAGGCACCGTGCGCGCAGGCTCGACATAATATTTTGCCGTCTTTCTCTACTTCCCTGCAGTCCTGCACGTAGTCACCACAGGACTCACACCGCACCCTTCTGATAGGTCTTCCCGGCAGGTCAGAGGCAGGCACTTCTACTTCGACCTCCTGAACCTTGAAGAGCTCATCATCATTCATCAGCTTATAGGCCTGTAATTGACGCCTGTACTTGTCTTCTATTTCCGGGCAGTACTTCCGCGAAAGCTCTCTTGACTCTTCTCTCGCAATTATCCTGTAGGCCTTACCGGTCTTCAGGTGCACAAAAGTCGCTGCCATTATCCCATAGTCCACCCATCTCAAAGAGCGTTTGCCAAGGGAGCATCCGGTAACAGATTGTATGGCATCGCTGGCACACCGGTCAATTTCCACATAGACCATGAAAGATCTGCGGTCCTGCCCCCTTGGATCATCTATACCCAGGAGGCGCAATCCAAGGACGGCGAGGCGCACGCCAAGGACCTGGCCGGCGCACAAATGCCCATGCAGCCGGACCGATTCATCCAGGAGATCCTCAAAGGACCTTTCAGAAATTCTGGTTGTCGATTCCATCTTCATCTTTCATGCCTTGTTTGTGTCTGTATGTGATACAGAGGTTAGCTTTTAAAAAGCGGTTGTGTCAATAATGTTTTGGCCCGATATTGCCGTATTCCTCTATTTTTTATATACAGGGGAGGCTTCGGCGTATCAAGTATTACCGATCTACATGAGGTGATTATCCGCAAATATATTCAACTCTTCTTGACATAGCTATCCCTGACCATTAAAAATCCGCTTCATGGCAAATGCAAAAGATCTCTGCTTTGACAAGGGAAATGGCCTGCTCCCGGTGATAGCCCAGGACCATGAGACGGGTGAAGTGCTCATGCTGGCCTATATGAACAGGCAGGCATGGGAAAAGACTCTGGAGACAGGCAAGGTCCATTACTGGAGCCGTACAAGGGACAAATTGTGGCTCAAGGGCGAGTCCTCCGGCCATGTTCAGTTACTGAAGGCCGCCTATGCGGACTGTGATCTGGATACAATACTTGTAAAGGTGGAACAATTGGGCGGTGCGGCCTGCCATAAAGGTTACAGGAGCTGCTTTTACCGGGAAGTCCGCGGAGAATCCCTGGTCATTATCGGAGAACCTGTTTTTGATCCCAAGGAGATTTACAAAAAGTGAACCAACTTAAGCTGGGTATCCCGAAAGGAAGTCTTGAAAAGGCAACAATTGAGCTCTTTGCAAAATCAGGGTGGCGTATAGATGTCCACCACAGGAGCTATTTTCCCAGTATAGATGATCCCGGTATCGCCTGCAGCATCTGCAGGGCCCAGGAGATGTCCCGTTATGTTGAGCAGGAAATCCTGGATGTCGGCATTACAGGCCGCGATTGGATCCTGGAGAATGACTCGGATGTAATAGTTGTAGCAGACCTGATATACTCCAAGGTAAGCAGACGCCGTGCCCGATGGGTCCTGGCAGTACCGGCGGATTCTCCTTATCGTTCTGTCAAGGACCTTGAGGGCAAGAAGATAGCCACAGAGCTTGTCAACTTCTCGAAGCGTTATTTTTCAGAACGGGGAGTAGACGTAAGTGTTGAGTTCTCATGGGGGGCCACAGAGGGCAAGATTGCCTCCGGGCTTGCAGATGCCATTGTTGAGGTAACAGAGACCGGGAGCACCATCAAGGCCCACGGCCTGGTGATTATAGAAGAGCTGATGCAGTCGAATCCCCAGTTGATAGCCAACAAGCCGGCCTGGGAAGATCCCTGGAAAAGGAAGAAGATCGAACAGATATCCATGCTCCTGCAGAGTGCATTGCGGGCGGATCGTCTCGTGGTGCTCAAGATGAATGTTCCCAAGGAAAAGCTGCAGCCGGTAGTGGATATACTGCCCAGCCTCAATGCCCCAACGGTTTCTACGCTGTATAAGCAGGAGTGGTGCTCCGTGGAGACTGTAATAAACGAAGCCGAGGTCAGGGAGCTTATTCCACGGCTTATGGCTGCAGGTGCCCAGGGAATCATAGAACATTCCCTCAACAAAGTCCTTTAGATCCGGTGACGGCCAGAATTACCAAGGCTGCTTTTGTTACGAGCGTTTTCAAGCCTTCACAATTTCCATTAACCGGTTTGCCGGAAGTGGCCTTTGCAGGCCGATCCAATGCAGGGAAGTCATCTCTCCTGAATCGTATCCTGGGGAGGCACAATCTTGTAAAGGTCAGCTCGAGGCCCGGTTTCACCCGGTCCCTGAACTTCTTTCTTGTCAATGATTCCGTCTACTTCGTCGACCTGCCGGGCTACGGGTACGCAAAGGCCCCGAAACACGTACAGAGTAAGTGGCACAGGCTGGTAGAGGGCTATATCGAGACCAGAAAGCCTCTCAGCGGAGTGGTGTGCATATTTGACATGAGGCGGGTACCGGATCAGCTGGACCTGGACCTCTTGGACTATCTGCATGCCCTGGGAAGGCATGTCTGGTTAGTCCTGAACAAGGCGGATAAGATCTCTCAACCCAAAAGACAGGGGCAGATACAGGCTATCCGCCGCCGGCTTCCCGGATTTATTGACAAACCCCTGATTATTTCCGCCCGCACAGGAGAGGGTGTTCAATTTCTGCTTGAAGCAATCTGGCTGTGGCTTGGTCTGGCGTAATTTGAAATTTGAAATTGGAAATTAGAAATTTGGGAAAGATGAAACAAAAGCATGAAGGCCGGATTCCCAATTTCTAATTTCAACGTTCCGTGAACGCTTACACTAATTTAAGCAGTAAGTATCACCACCGCAGTGGCATATTCTCCTTCATGCGAAAGGCTGACATGCCATGCGCCGGCTCCCATGTCCGTTGCCTTTTTTAATGTCGGGCCGGAAAGGCGCAGTACGGGCCTCCCGGAAGGCTCATGGGTAACAGCTATCTGACGCCAGGTCACCCCGGATCTCATACCTGTGCCCAGGGCCTTGGAGCAGGCCTCTTTTGCGGCAAAACGGAGTGCGAGGTTCTGGGCCGGTTTTTTGTGCCTCAGACAGTAGGAGCATTCTTCACTGGTAAATACCCTGGATAGAAATCTCTCGCCCCAACGGTTAACAGCCCTTTCGACCCTTGGGATATGAACCAGGTCTATTCCTAAGCCTATGATCATTAAATCACTCTAAATAACCTTTTTTGACCAGAGAAAGCATCTCCCTTACAGCCCTTTCCATTCCCACAAAAACGGCACGTGATATTACGGCGTGCCCTATACTGAACTCCTGTATCTCACTCACTGCCGCAAGCCTTGCGGTATTGCGATAGTTAAGCCCGTGACCTGCGTGGACACGAAGACCCAGGTCGCCGGCTGCTCTTGCCATAGTTACTATTTGTTCGAATTCCCTGTCTTCGGTCTCCGAGGAAGGGGCATCCGCGTATCGTCCGGTATGGATTTCTATGCAATCCGCTCCTGCCTGTTTTGCCGCCTCAATCTGCTTTTGCTCCGGATCAACAAAAAGGCTAACCGGTATGCCTGCATCGTGCAGCCGGGTTACAGCTTTGTCCAGGTGTTTTTCAAGATTTACTACATCCAGTCCTCCCTCTGTCGTGATCTCTTCACGATTTTCCGGCACGAGGGTGACTATGTCGGGCTTAATATCAACGGCTATTCCTATCATTTCATCTGTCGCGGCCATTTCCAAAGTAAGCCTTGTCTTTACGGTCTGCCTGAGTAACCTGACATCCCTGTCCTGGATATGACGGCGATCTTCCCGCAGGTGGACGACGATACCGTCGGCGCCTGCGATCTCAACTATTCCGGCGGCAGTAACCGGGTCCGGTTCCGTGATTCCTCTTGCCTGCCTGATTGTAGCTACGTGGTCAACATTGATACAGAGATCCGCCATTGTTTTCTCCTTATACAAAGTGTCTGATAATGCCTGCTCCATACGTGTCATGCGTTCTGCCTCAGCCTGGCCCAATTCGTGATCTTCTCCCAGGAGATGAAGAAGGCCGTGTATCAATAACGCCTCAAGTCTCTGCTCCAGGTTAATGCCCGCATTCGCGGCCTCGCGCCTTGCAGTATCTATTGATATTACTATATCGCCAAGCAGGTCATTCCCGGGCTGCGGGAGATCTGCTCCCTGCTGCCCGAATGAAATGACATTGGTAGGGCAGGGCCTTTTCAACCATAGCTTATTGAGGCGCGCCATCTCGGCATCATCTACAAGAAGGATGCTGAGCTCTGCGTCAGGTCGTTCGATGGACCTCAAGAGTATTTCAGCCGCACGCCTGAAGCGGATCAGGGGCAGTAATTTTGAATATGTTTGCCTGATCAGGACTGTCACTCAACTCTTTGCCCTTCTTCTTCATAGGCCTGGATAATCCGTCGCACAAGCCTATGTCTTACTACGTCCTGTTTGGAGAAATTAATAAAAGCTATGCCATCTATGCCTTGCAGGATATC
>Ga0190348_1000094_pt1 | contig 23390 bp, 18 predicted proteins | sample 48721367_MG_FD_161658 | JGI IMG/M metagenome (GOLD analysis project Ga0190348, IMG submission 161658) | Hydrothermal vent microbial mat bacterial communities from Southern Trench, Guaymas Basin, Mexico - 4872-13-6-7_MG | ecosystem: Environmental > Aquatic > Marine > Hydrothermal vents >... | reverse complement strand
GAAAACTACAGGGCTGACGCAAATCGTTTCCAGAAGGGGCACCCTGTGTGACCGGTTGCCAGTGGACCACGGACGGGTTCTCCGGATATTTATGGAAAAAATTGCCTATTTTGGACAAAATTGCCTACCTAATTGAGACGCCGGCAAACCCCGGGATTTTGTGCTTAGGGCCTGAAAGTATCTTTATAGATATCATTCTATAACTCCTTTAGTGCCCTTGGTAAGCGTCTGATTCAATAAGTACGCAATATTTCTTTATTAAATGTGGCCGATAAGCTCCGCCATTATGGCACACGAATTGCTCACCAGTGAAGACTATAGAAAGGATAAAAATTATGTCTGATATTATAAGCATAATAGCACATGAATGCATTAGACAGATTGATCTTCTTGATAGCGTTACGAATAATATTGCCAATGTTGATACCCCTGGTTTTAAGGCAGAACGGCTATATTTTTCAAGAGGAGGTCCTGGAGATGTCCCGGGTGAATCCAGGCTTAGACGGATAACAGTGACCAATTATTCCCCGGGGGTTATGCAGAGGACTGATAATGTCTTGGATTTGGCTATACAGGGGAAGGGTTTTTTTGTTATCCAGACGAAAGATGGCTTGGCCTATACCAGAGACGGGAGATTTACACTTAATCAGGATAAAGATTTGGTCACACAAGATGGTGATTATGTGCTTGGCAGGTCAGGGAAAATTGGTATCACAGGAGATAATATCCAGATCAGCGAGAATGGCGTGATAAATGTAGATGGTGATGAAGTTGATACACTGAAGATCGTAGACTTTCGTAAAATATCCGCCCTTCATAGACTTGGAAAAGGTCTTTATCAAGATCCGGATGGATCGGCAGGTCCAAGCATAATAAAAGATCCTGAGATTCAATCGGGCTGTTTGGAGCTTTCCAATGTGCAGGCCATAAGGGAAATGGTGGAGATGATCAATATACAGCGATCTTTCGGGTTATATCAGAAAGTAATGCAGACAATACAAGAGCAGGACAAATTGTCAACTAACCGCGTTGGAAAACTGTAGTGAAAAACAAGGGGGACAGACATGATAAGGGCCTTATGGACAGCGGCTACCGGTATGCAGGCGCAGCAGATGAATCAGGATGTGGTGGCCAATAACCTGGCTAATATTAATACAGTAGGTTTTAAAAAATCGAGGGCAGAATTTCAGGACCTCATGTATCAGGTTCTTTTGAAATCAGGCGCGGAGACATCCTCAGGCAATCAACTGCCGACAGGCATTGAAATCGGTATGGGCGTAAAACCTGTCTCTGTCCAAAAGATGTTTTCTCAGGGAGACTATCAGGAATCCGATAATGACTTTGACTGGGCGATTGAAGGGGACGGTTTCTTTCAATTGGATGATAACGGTCGTACTGTCTATACAAGAGCAGGCAATTTTAAGATTGATAGAGATGGATCTGTCTGCAATTCTAGCGGACTCAAGTTAATACCTGAGATAACTGTACCTGCGGAGACAGCTAGTTTTAGTGTCGACAGCGGTGGAACATGGACGGCAATAGATGATCTTGGTTCCCCCATAGCAAGCGGCAGGATCGAACTTGCCAGTTTTCTGAACCCGGCGGGTTTGGCCAGTCTGGGCAGAAATCTTTATGATGTTACGGATGGTTCCGGTGAAGCGATAACAGGGAACCCAGGTGAGGATGGACTGGGAACCATCTCGCAGCACTTCCTTGAAATGTCAAATGTAAATGCTGTTGATGAGATGGTTAAAATGATTGTGGGGCAAAGGGCTTACGAGATAAATTCTAAAGCTATCCAAACAGCGGATTCCATGTTGCAGATGATTAATAATATTAAGAGATAGCACAAAATACTTAATAATTATTTTATATATTAAGAATAAATAAATGAAAAAAGCAAAAAAAAGAAATATTTTTCAACTTCTGGCGGGCATTATATCGTTGATCATTTTCATGTTATTTATGAGTAATTATTTATATGCATTGCCGGTAACAAATGTAAGTAAAGATAAAATAAAGGACATTATTGTTAAATACATTAATGATAATATGCCTTGGCCGAAAGGAACTGTCCGCACTGAGTTTTTTTCTCAGATATCTGATATTATTCTTCCGGCAAAAGACATTACATATCGTGTTGTAAGTATTAAGGACGAAGATTTTGTCGGATATTCTAATTTTACTATTAGATTTTATAGTGAAGGAGTTTTCCTGAAGGAAAAAACGGTCAATGTAAGATTAGAAGTACTCAGAGATATGGTCGTCAGTACAGGATATCTGGCTAAAGGTTCCGATATCAGTAAGGATGATGTCAAGTTGGTAAAAAAGTGGTTCGATCGTATATACCCAAATCTTATCACGGATATAAACGATGTATTGGGCAAAAGACTCCGTACCAGTATAAAGCGACCAAATACGATAATAACCAGAAATATGTTAAAAGAACCAATGATGGTAAAGAGGGGGAAACTGGTCAGGATCGTGCTTGAAAAAGGTCCTCTTAAGATAACGACAATTGGTTTGTCAAAACAGAATGGAGCATGTGGCGACATTATCAAGGTCAAAAACATATCATCAAAAAATGTCATATACGCCAGGGTAATGGAGGATTCTCTGGTTCAGGTAGAATTTTGAGGAAGGTAAACTCAAGGGGTTACGACCGTGTTTTATATTCAATACAGGGCTCGGAAGCAAATTAACTTTTTTTTCCTTTTTTTTATTATATGTTTTTCTTTGATTGGGTGTGCGTCAAATCCTAAGGCAATAAAAATGGATCAACCAGCCCCGGTTGCTCATGACATAAAAAGAACAACACCACCATCTCCTGCCTCTGGAAGCATCTGGCCCGGGGAGATGACGGCCTGCTCGCTTTTTTCGGACAAAAAGGCCAGGTATGTAAACGATATCATAACAATAGTAATAGACGAGAGTTCAAAGGGCGGAAACAGTGCAGATACAAAAACCAGCAAGGATACCAGTACATTCGCCGGGATATCATCCTTCTTGGGATTGGAGAAATATATCGCCAGGAGGAATAAAGATCTTACAGATGGGGATATATTTTCCGGCGGGACTAAGCCCTCAATTAAGATCGAGGGCAGCTCTAAGAGCAGTCTTGCAGGCAAGGGTGCAACGAGTCGTGACGGTACATTGAAGGCGAGGATAACTGCAAGAGTTATCGAGGTCCTTGATAACAGAAATTTGGTCATAGAGGGAAGGCGACAGCTAACGGTAAACGCAGAGGATCAGTATATTGTTATTACCGGTATTGTCAGGCCTGAAGACATAACATCTGATAACATGATATCTTCACAGTACATTGCCGATGCGAGGATCGTCTATACAGGCAGAGGTGTAATAAATGACAAGATGAGGCCGGGATGGCTTACCCGGGCGATCGATCGGGTCTGGCCATTTTAGGAGTTCAGGCTTGTAATCAAAATCCATGAATACAGAAAAATTTTTCAAATATATTATCGTTTCTTTTATGGCCGGTCTTTTTATCGTATCTTTCGCCTATGGTGCCAGGATAAAGGATATCGCAAGTATTGGAGGCGTCAGGGATAATCAGCTTTATGGCTATGGATTGGTTGTAGGTTTGGACGGAACCGGTGATGATGTAGAGAATGGATTTACAGACCAGACCCTTGCAAACATGTTGACCAGGCAGGGGTTGGCCATGAAGAATAAAACCCGCGATCTTGATGCAGACAATGTGGCAGCAGTTATGGTCACTGCCAAATTGCCTCCTTTCGCCAAGATAGGAACAAAGATAGATGTTATAGTTTCTTCTATCGGTGATGCAGAAAGCCTTCTTGGCGGGACTCTTCCCATGACTCCGCTTGTGGGAGCTGATGGCAAAGTTTATGCTACTGCACAGGGGCCGCTGGTTATCGGGGGGTTCTCCGCCGGGGGGAGCAGTGCGAGAGCTACCAAGAACCATACTACCGTTGGACGCATTTCAAATGGTGCCATTGTGGAGAGGGAATTAAAGTATGATTTTGATAAGAAGAGGGAATTTACTATAAATCTTTATCGCCCTGATTTTACAACATGCGAGAGAATGGCAAAGGTTATAAAATCACAGGTAAGTGATATTGATACAGAACTTATTGATTCAAGTTCTATCACCGTACACATGAAAGATTCTTTTGATAGAAATATTGTGGACCTTATTTCAACTATTGAAAATTTAGATGTTCCGGTTGATTCAGCGGCCGTTGTTGTTATGAATGAAAAGACAGGGACTATTGTGATGGGAGCGAATGTCAGGATATCTACAGTGGCCGTGGCCCACGGGAATTTGAGTATTCAGGTAAGAGAAGACAAGCAGGTATCTCAGCCGCTTCCGTTCGCACCTGCTCCGCCTGCTGGCAGTAGCCCGGCTAAAGATGAGAACGGTGTCATAATAGCCCCGGGCGGACAGACGGTTGTTACAACCCAGACATCCGTCGGCGTTTCAGAGGAAAAGAAGAAATTAATGGTAGTTCCCAATGGCGTGACGATCCAGGAAGTCGTAAGCGCCCTGAATGCGATTGGTGTCTCGTCAAGAGACCTGATTGATATATTGCAGACCATTAAGGCTGCCGGAGCTCTTCAGGCAGAGTTGAAAATAATATAATTGGAAATCGGAAACTTGAAATTGGAAAAATGAACTTTAAAGGGACTTTTGGATAAAAGCTGAAATAACAACTCTTGGTTTACTATGAGGGATGCCATGAATCCTTTAATTATTAACGGACGTTTGGATATGGAAGGAAGCGTTATTGATAAAACACGGAAGGAGGAAAGCAGGGGAGGGAAAAGCCTGAAGGGCGTGGTCGCAGATTTTGAATCCATTTTTATTTATTATATGCTGCAAACACTCAGGAAGACAGTCCCTAAGGAAGGCCTTTTTTCTCAAGAGACCTCCTCTAAGGATACTTATAATATGATGTTTGATCAGAAGCTGGCAGAAGACCTTGCGGCAAAAGGGGGAGGCATAGGTCTTCAAAAAATACTTTTATATCAACTTGACAGGTCGCACCGCTGAATATCTCGATATAAGTGCGGGCAGGTTGGTTATGAGCTGATTTGCTGGATATCCAGCCTTTTCAGGCATGATGAGAAATTCGACCCATTCAGTCATTCCGGTTATAATGATAGATAGGGCCGGATAATTGTTTTTCTAAAGTTTTTTTGAAATATGCCGATATTCTTATAAGATAAAATAAGATAAGAAGGAGGCATTCTTTGAAGATTTCTGATATCAATAACGAGTTCCTTAAGCAGTATAAGATAAATGATAAACTGAACTCCATACCTAAGCAGCAAATAAATGAGAAAGTAGTTTCCGAAGAAAGGGTTAAAGTTAGTTTATCTCATACATCAAGAGATTTCAATCTGGCAAAAAAGGCTATCGAAAGGCTCCCGGATGTCCGAGAAGAAAAGATCCGAGGATTAAAGGAGCAAATTGAACAGGGAACTTACGATGTGAGCGGAGAAAAGATTGCTGAAAGCATCTTGCGTGAATATCTTTTAGATATCACGGCTTAGTGAATATCAAGTTCAGTTGGTCTATATACCGAATTTATAGTGACCAGTTTTTGTTATTATAAATAGATGTTAGACTTAGATTTAGGCGAAATTACACTACAGGATATTGAGATGGATAATGAGTTGAAATCTCTCTATGATTCTTTATTGCGTGTATTAAGAAATGAGATCGAGGTTTACGGGGAACTTCATAAGCTTTTTTTGAATGAGAGAGCACTTCTTGTAAAATCTTCTATGGATGAGTTATATGAAAATAGTTCTAAAAAAGAAACCTGTATTTTAAAGGCTAAAATGCTGGAAGAGGTGAGGATGAACTTAGTTGAAAAAATCTTCAAGCTTCTCAATATTGATAAAAAAGATATAAACTTTTCAAGATTATTGTCATATGGGGATGATGCTCAGAGACGAGAGTTAACAGAGTGCCAATTAAGCCTGCGTTTCCTTTTAAATGAAATTAATAAATTAAACAAAAAAAATAAGATGTTGTTAGACTCCTCTCTTATTTATATACAAAGATCTATTGATTTTATCAATCAACTTATATATCCTACTTCCAATTATCTAAGTACAGGAAAGCTAAAGTCGAATAATATGAACGGAAAGATTATATGCTGGGAAGGATAAATATATTAGCAAAAACGTAGCCGTTCACGGCCTGAATTTGAAATTGGAAACTAGAAATTAGGGAGATATTAAACAAAAGCATAGGGCTAAATTTCCAATTTCCACGTTATGTAATAGGTGGATAAATGTCAGCTATCAGTTTATTAAATACTGCTAAAGATGGGTTATTGGCTCATCAGACTGCAATGAATTTAACCGGAAGTAATATTACGAATGTTGATACACCCGGATATACAAGGCAGCGGCCTGTATTCAGTTCGTGGGGTTCCGTTGATAAAGGAACAGGCGTCGGGATAGAAAAGATAGAGAGGGTCTATGACAGATTTCTTGGAGTTCAAATTAATGATAAGATGCATGATGTGGGATATAGTGAGGCGAAGAAGGGGGCACTTGAAAATATTGAAATAATTTTCAACGAGAGCAGTAGTAGTGGCATAAATGAGCTGTTGAATAGATTCTGGAGTTCCTGGGAAGATCTGTCGGCGAATCCTGCCGGGCAGGTTGAACGGGATGCCCTGGTCTCCGCTTCCCGGAATTTGGCATCCGTGTTTCGCTCGAGCAGCGATGAACTCGTTTCTGTACAAAATGATGCAAATGCAGAAATAGCCGGCCTGATAGATCAGGCCAACGGTTATATATCGGATATAGCTGATTTGAACGGAAAAATCGCAGCCATTAAAACAGGCAAGGGTGATGCGAATAACCTTATAGATAAGAGGGCAGAGGCCCTAAAGGGGCTGGCCGGGATTTTGGATTTTCAGCACCTGGAAGATTCAGACGCCTCTGTAAATGTCTTTCTGTCTAATGGCATGCCGCTGGTAATGGGCGATCGGACCTGGGAATTGGGTGTGAAAACAGATCCTGCTAATTCTAATTTCTATAATGTTGTCTTCCGGGACGATCCTGCTGAAGAAGTGCTCAATAACGTTGTAACAAAGGGCAAATTGGCCGGATTTTTAGAGGTCCGTGACGACAAAGTAGTAAATTATTTGAGCGATCTCGATAGCTTGGCAGCTTCTATCATTGCTGAGGTCAATGCACAGCACCAATCGGGCTATGATATGGGTCACAATCTGGGCGGGGTCTTTTTTGAACCGGCGACAGCGGCCGGGGATATGCGGGTCAGTACTGATATCGCAGAAGATGTAAATAAAATAGCTGCCTCAGAGACAGTCAATGATGATGGCGGCAATGCCGAGCTTATAGGAGCTATCAAAGACAAGCTCGTCATGAACGGTGGCACCTCGACCTTTAATAGTTATTATGCCTCTTTCGTGGGGAAGATCGGTCAGGACCTTGCCGATGAGGAGAGAGGGCTTGATCATCATACAGACATCATGAACCAGTTGATAAACAAAAGGGAGGGGATTTCCGGGGTGTCGATCGACGAGGAAATGATCAATCTTGCCAGGTATCAACTCGGCTATAATTCGGCGGCCAGACTCTGTAATGTTGCAGACGAGTTAATAGACACTCTACTGAACCTGGTGCGGTAATTGGAAGAAGACCCGGAACAAGTTTAAAAGGGATTGTCTTATGGCGATACGTGTGTCAGAAAATATGAAGTATAACACGATAGTCAACAACCTGTTCCGGGCTCAAGACAGCTACAATGCAGCCATGGAGAAAATGGCTTCTCAAAAAAAGATTAACAGGCCGTCGGATGATCCGGTTGGTATGAGCAGGATAGTAAGCCTCCGGAAATCCAGGGCATCTGTTGGGCAGTACCGCCGGAATATTGACGGATGTAATTCATGGATTGAGATCACGGAATCAAAGCTGTCCAGTGTTGATGACCTTTTGGTAAATGCCCAGGAAATAGCTATTGCACAGTCAACGGCGACCGCCTCGGCTGGAACGCGGAGCATATCAGCGGTGGCTGTACAGCAGATCATGGATGGAATGCTTTCCCTTGCCAACTCGAAGTACGGAGACCGATATCTCTTTTCCGGCACCAGGATGGATGAAGAGCCGTTTTCCCCTTCTGAGTCTGCAGCTGCGATAGGGCCGGCTGTGGCGGCTGACGGAAATGTTTTTGACGGTACTGTTGCATCCGGCGGGGGGCCTTATACAGGTTCCGTAAACAAGACATATGTGGTGAAGATTATAGATGGCGGAGCGTTTGGTGCTGCGACGTATCAAGTTTCAAGTGACGGCGGAAAGAATTGGTCTTCCACAAACACGATTCCTGCTGGAGGAACTATCACTTTGGGCGACGGAATAGACCTGACCTTCACGGCAGGATCGAATGATCTGACCGCCAACGATATCTTTTATGTAAATGCATCCGCCCCTGGTTATTACAACGGCAACGGTGAAGAATTATCCGTTGAGATAGGCAAAGATACGCCCTTCGATTATTCTATTTCCGGGGAATCGGTTTTTACAGATAATGGGGGAGGGAATGTAGATATATTCAAGGTCCTCAACGACCTGAAGAATTCCCTGGAGGCCAATGACCCGGACGGCATAGCTGCTCAATTGGACAATCTTCAAAAGGCATCCGAACAAGTGAATGAGAATATTGCCAGATGCGGTGCGAGAATGAATAGGCTGGAGATAGCAGAAAACAATATGGCCGATCTTGATTTTAATCTAACTAAGCTTATTTCCAATACCGAGGATGCGGATATTTCTGAAATTGCCACCGAGCTTGCCATGAAAGAGATCGCCTTAAAGGCATCTTATGCAACGGCATCAAAGATAGAGAATCTTACAATACTCGATTTTCTCAAATAAGTGGGAGAAGATGCTGATCCTGACAAGAAAGTTAGGCGAATCAATCAGAATAGCCGATGAGATCAAGGTTACTTTTTTAGAGATCAGGGGAAAGCAGGTAAGTATAGGGATAGATGCTCCTAAACATGTCCCTATTCATCGTGAGGAAGTTTATCAAATGATTCAAGAGCAGAATATTTTTGCTGCACAATATGACGTCCTCGGCGATAAGAAATTGTCTCATATATGGGATAGATTAAAAAAAGAAAAGGAGAAAATTTAGTGAGGCTTTCTACCACCCGCTTCGGGGATATCGATATTGATGAATCCAGGGCCATTATGATGAAGGCAGGGATATTGGGTTTTGAGCATCTAAAAAGATATGTACTTCTTGTGCAGGATGAAGAAATTTTATTTTGGTGGTTCCAATCCGTTGATGACGGTTCAGTGGCCTTTGTTGTGATAAATTCCTTTGTTATTAAACCTGACTATAAACCGATTATTCAGGATAATGATGTAGAATTACTCGAAATAGAATCGCCTGAAGATGTAATTTTGATGTCAATTGTAACGATTCGCTCTGATCCATTCAGGGTGACAGCAAATCTAAGGGCTCCGATTGTAATAAATCTGAAAAAGAGACTGGCAAAACAGATTATCCTTGATAAACCAGATTACCCTATCCAATATTCTATGATGGATAATAAATTGATCTTAGGAGAGGAATCTTATAAGAAGGAGGAAATAATCGCCTCTGCCCTGTCTATATAAAAGTGAAATTTGAAACTTGAAATTGGGAAAAACACAGAGACGTAGATGCGTTACCTAATTTCAAATTTCGAATTTCCAGTTTCGACAACAATGGCAAGGTTTTTTCTATGCCCTTTTGTCAAAGAGAATCCCGATCATCTCGTCAATTTTGGCGGCCAGGTCCAGGAGTTGCTCCGGAGGAATCTCTCTGATCAGCTTTCCGCTGTCCTGGTCTGTTATCTTTACAATGGTCCGGCCAGTCGCCTTGTGCACTGAAAACTGAAAATTTACATCGTGCATTATACGTATGTTTTCCTGCACCTGGTCAAGTAAAGATGTCGAGACCTCCGTTTTGCGTGTTTCCTTTGGTATTGGCTCGTTCTGCCGGGATACGGTCTTCTCCGGCTTTGCCTTGGCAGCAGAATCCACACTGTTTTCAAGGGGACTGATGCTGCTGATATTCTGCACAGCTTCTACCATCATTTTATTTATTTACCCCTTTTTGATTTGTATTTTGACTAAACATCCAACTTCTTCGTTGTCATGAAAAAAACCTTTTTCTATTTTCAGACCCTTACCTGTGTTTCCCGTCAGAGGATACAGATTTCTCGCCCCTGGTGACACATCCGGCCCGTGGGCCTATACCTCTGGCAGGAAAGGGCTTAAAGCTACGACGGAGTTCAGGACTACAATGAGCCGCTTCTTTAATTGTATAATCGGCATTTTATGTAAAAACTTGAGTGCTTTGATACAAAAAGGAAATGGACGTTTGAGAAATCCGGATATAGCCTATAATAAGACCAGGCAAAATGAACGGCATGTCCTTTATTCTTAGAAGGCGTGTAAGTTTTGTATCGTCGGTAGCGACTGCATCGTAGTCTTCTTTTCGGAAAAGCGTGATAAGAGCATCATCGCCTTTGGCGTAATTGGAAAAGGTAATTGGTAATTCTTTTCTATCCCCACGTCAAAATTCTGACTTTTTACCTACCTTCAAATATTATTTTGCCTCTATTTTAGTATAACTAACTGAATTTAATGCATATTGTACGCTTATCTTTTTTGGCACGCAAGTTGCTGACCCTAAAGCTAAAGTTCATTTTCAAGTAAGTAACGTCGCTCAGCTGCGGTGAAATATTGCTTTAAGTTAATGATGTCAACGGTCAACCAAGAACGGAAGGCCACATGAAATATAGGATTCAAGAAGTAAGCGAAAAGTTACAAGTCCCGAGGTCTACCATTCGATATTGGGAAACCGTGTTCCATGAGCATGTACAGCCCAGGCGCACAAATGGTGGGCAGAGGAGGTATACCGCTGAGAACATTTCTATGATTGAAGAGATAAAAAGAATGAGAGAAGAGGGGATGAGCCTGGCTGAGATCAAGAGGAGACTCAGTAATGGCGACAGAGAAGACAGTTCAAATTCAAACAGAATTGATCTTCTTGCAGCCAGGGTAGCAAAGGTTGTGAAGGCGGAAGTTAACAGGTTTTTTGAAGGGGAAGAGATTAAACTGGATTAGAGGCCCTGTCTCTTGACAGCATACGAAGGAATGAGGGATTCATTAGAGTAATGCAGTTTGGATGTCTCCCATTCCCAAGGCTGGTAAATCTCCGCTATGCTCCGACAGGCAAAATATGTAAAAAACGAATTCAGCTTTACACATCTGTCTTTTCGGCACACAAATTGCTTGTTTAAAGTTGAAGTTACTTTTTTGCAGGACGATGTATCCTCAGCAAATGAAGCGAATAATTGGAAAGTTTCTGTGAGAGTGAATCGATCGACTTTTTATGAAATCACCAAAGTTCAGGGAGCCTTTTAATGCAAAACAAACTAAAACAGGGCGAAGCGCTTTTTGCTGAAGGGAAAATCGAAGAGGCAGAAAAGAGTTTCTTGGAGATCATAGAAAAAGACCCTGAAAATAAAGAAGCACTTAATAATCTTGGTGTTGTGGCCTTTCATAATCAAGATACCCAAAAGGCTATTGATTATCTTGCCAAGTCTTTAGAAATAGACCCTTTTTATAAAGATGCTATTTTCAATTATTCTGATGTACTTAGAACATTAAATATACTTCATGAACTCACTCCATTTTTGGAAATTTTCATCAAAAAATATCCGAATGACAAAGAAGTGGGCTCCCTTTTTGAGGAGGCTACAAATAGTATCGCTACCCTCCGAAAGTTTCAGGACAAACGTCCTTCCTTTCAGATATCTTCTAATCTTCAGAAGCAGGAAGTGCGAATAAGGGTTGTTTCTCCTTCCGATTTTGATACAGATTCATCGAGACGTATTCTTTGGGGGGATCATTGGGTAAAATATGAGCTGGAAAGGGAATTCAAGAATCTTGGTCTTAGCGTTGTCGAGAATGATCCAGACGTGATCCTTTATCTATTTGGCATTCCTGTCAGCAGCTTGCCTCAGAAAACCTACAATATGGTATGGCTCTATAGCCACCCGGATATGGTTACCCCGCAGAATCTGAGAGATTTCGATAAGATCTTCTGTCTTTCTTCGTCGTACATCAACAAGTTACGGGCCATGGGATATGACGATGTTGAGTTAATGATCGGTGCAACCTCCAAGAGGCCCATTAAAACGGAAAAGAAATACGATATCGTTTTCGTTGGGAACCCACGAGGGCCAAAGGGACGTCAGATTATCACCGATATAGGCGAAGTCCCCTACAATTTCAAGGTTTGGGGGAATGGTTGGGAACAGATTTTGCCGCCCAAGTATATTGGCGGGAGATATTTCGACAACCAAAAATTGGGCGAATTGTATGCCTCTTCGTTGATTTCCATCAATGACCACCACCCTGATATGGCCAGGGAAGGATTCGTGGCGGTAAAAATTTTTGATATTCTTGCCAGCGGTGGCTTTGCCATTTCGGATAAGAATACGGGTATTCCCGAGATTTTTGGAAACGCTGTACCACAGTATGAATCACCACAACACCTCAGAGAATTGCTCGACTTCTACATTGCCCATCCTGCTGAGCGTTTGAACTTGATGGACAAAGGCAGGAAGATTGCTCTGTCCCATACGTACAGAGAGCGCACTGAGCAGTTTGTAAAAAATTTGAAGCCAGCACTGGAAGCCAAGCGAAGAACGAAGGTTTATATGTCGGCCCGACGCGGAGGAGAGGTAGCAGGCCGCAGGGGGAATGAACAGATTAAGGTACTGTATGTCGATACCATAAGTGTACCCCATGCGGCATGCAATGTGAGCGGAATGATGAAGGCTTATGCCAAGGTGAGCAACCTTAAGCCCTTCGATTACCGGGGCTTGGCAGCGAAATTTGGGCAGGACCGAATGAACCAGATGCTAATGGAAGAAGCACTGAGATTTTGCCCCGATATAATTCACTTAGGGAAGTCGGAGTTAATTTACGGCTCAACGATCAGGGCAATCAAAAAACAAATCGACACATATGTGATCCATTTCTATGGGGACTTCCGGTGGGATCCGCAGCCGTGGGTGATAGACATCGGCAAATACGCGGATTGCACCTTATTTAGTTATACGGATAATAGAATTCTGGATAAGTATAGTGCCGCTGGCGTTAAGAATATCGGTGGCTTCTGGGATGCGGGAACCGATCCGGAGGTGTTCTATCCTAGAAATATAGAAAAGACGAAAGATGTGGTGTTTATGGGAAATAACCTGAATATTCCCCATGACGGATATGAGAAGAGACGCCAATTGATAGAGGAAACACTTAAACGCGGACTGGATCTCCACGTGTACGGAAAAAACTGGGAATACCTTTCGGAAGCAGGATATAAGACATTACATATCCATCCATTCGTCACAGAGGACAAGTTCGCCGAGGTATGTTCTAGCGCCGAAATCACGCTTGGCATCAACGGTGTGAATGACATCCGGATGTATGCGTCCTGGAGGCGAACCGTCAATACCATGGCAAGCGGAGGCTTTCACTTAACCCATTATGTCCCCGGAATGGAGACTGTGTTTCAGAACAAGAAACATTTGGTCTGGTTCAACTCAGTGTCCGAGGCCATGGATTTGATCGAGCACTATTTGACGCACGGAGAGGAACGGAAGGCAATTGCGGAAGCCGGTAGAAAGGAAGTTTTAGCGAGACACACGTGGGATGCAAGGATTGCCGAGATGATAGATAGATACAAAATGCACAAGGCATATCAGGATCTAAAGGAATTTAAGAATGTTACTGATGCAGAAATAGAACGTAAGGGGAGCAATGAAAGCATTATAAGAACTTGGACCAGCGTTTGGAATGCAAAAGAGAAAAAAATCACAGAACAAATTAAATCCGCATATAATGAAACCGATATATGGTGTTATCGCAACGTTTATCATAATTATCACACCCAAACAAAGAGATTTGAGTTTACTGCCAGCATGATTCGCAAATACTGTAATCAATTTAAACATCGCGCCGTTAAACTACTGGATTACGGCTGTGGTACTGGTTGCTTAGAAAAGCATTTGCTTGATATAAGCAATCTGCATATTACCTTGGCTGATATTCCGTCCCAGACCTTTGAATTTGCCAAGTGGCGTTTTAGAAATGAGCGTCAATTTTCTTTCATAGAGATTGATAATCAAGATTGCCTAAGAGAAGTATATGATATCATGATTTGTTATGACGTGTTGGAACATATTCCAGAACCGATGCCAGTGATCCAGCATCTAACGGAGCATTTGGAAAGAGGAGGTTTGTTGTTCCTGTTTTTCTGTACGTCTTTACCAAAAGGACGTCCCAGTGGGCATTTACGAGAGTCAATAGAGCAGTACCCTCAGGTTATGAGTTATGTACATGAAAATTACGAGGTTCTTGAGGGTAATCTTTATCGAAAGAAGATGAATTCACTGAAAAACGACGTAGAAGTTTCCCGAATTCATGGAGTAAAAGAAGTTAATGTAGGAGAGGGAGGAGCTATAGGTATGTCCACTGATTACCCCAAAGCTATTACGGTTCGCGGACGATCCATTAAAGAACCACTGCGGGAGCAATCGGTAGAGCAATCCCTTACTCGCCATTTTGAGGATATACTGCATCAGATAGCAATTGGGAACTATTCTCGTGCGGTTGAGCAGATCGTTCGACATTTTATTCGAAATCAACAGAACCTTAATTGGCTCCAGTCGAGGCCGGTCTTTGACCACAGTGGGGACGTGGTTAGGACGTTTGCCCTGGCATTTTACAAAGTAGGTAATCTGGAAGCGGCCGTAAGTCTTTTGGACAGGGCCAGTGAGCTTTATGAGCGAAGTGAAGATGCAGTTAACTTATACAAATCCGCATGCCTCTTGCCCAAAGGTGAGTATGATAAGATAATGGAGCTCCTGTCGCAAATTCCTAGAGAGAGTTCCACTTTTCCGGAGGTGTGCAAACTGCTGGCCGAAACCACACGGCGGAAGGATGAAGCACAAAACCGAGCTTTCCTGGAAAGCCTTGCCAAGAAAGAAGAATACGATGAAAGTAAGTTTTATATTCTTGGCATGAAACCAGCTGGACACGATGCCCATGTTTCAATTGTAGACCAAAATGGTAACGTAGTGTTTGATGCAGAAGAGGAGCGTTTCGTTCGTGTTAAGCACACCCCCAACATTCCGCTGAACTCCCTAATTGATGGGATGTTACATCAAGGTATTCATCCTGATCAGATCAGATACATTGCCTTTTCTTTCTCCTCCCCGGAATATACCAAGGCAGCGCATATATGGGAAAAATACTATCGGGAGAACGGATTTAGTATGGACACCCTTCAGATGGTTCGCAACGCTCATGGTTCCGCTCAACTTTACAGGAACCAGGAGAAATACTTCAAATCCATCTTTCGCAAAGCCGAGGTAATCCATGTAAAGCATCACATGGCCCACTGTGCTGGTGCTTTTTACTCGTCTCCCTTCCCGTCCGCTGCAATTCTCTCGATCGATGGCCGTGGTGAGTTTGAAACGGTGATGCTGGCCCGTGGCAATAAAGATCATATTGAGGAATTAGAAGCAATTTATTGTCCCCATTCCTTGGGTACCCTCTACCAAACTATAACTTATTGGTTTGGCCTCGGCGCCCGGCAGGAAGGGAAGACCATGGGGCTTTCTTCCTATGGAGCCCCCAATGTTTACTACCAGACATTTCGCGATCACATTATTGACTACGACTCGGAAACCGGGCACTTCGAAATCAACCGAGAGATTATTAACCCAGACGGTATTTTTCTTTACGATCATACAAAGTTTAATGACATATTCGATATTCACGAAGAAATGGATACAAGAAACCCGCAGCCTGCTTTTGCACATGTGGCCGCCGCCTTACAGCGCATAACGGAAGAAGTTATCCTATGTCTGGCCAAGAGGCTGCGTGCCATTTCCGGTGAAGAATATCTCTGCATGACGGGAGGTGTGGCGCTGAACAGCGTCACCAACGGAAAAGTCCTAAAAGCGAATACTTTTAAGGATGTCTCTATGCACCCTGCCGCCCACGACGGGGGTACGGGGCTGGGTGCCGCCTTATATGTCTACTACAACCACGTTCCGAACCATAAGGCGCGTGAGAAATCATGGTGGGTGATGCAACATCCATATCTCGGCTCCGAGTTTCCTGAGGAGGATATTCGTTCTGCGATCAAAGCCACTGGGTTTCCGCTTCGCAAACATGAAGATGCGCCGCGTTTCGCCGCTGAGAAACTCGCTGAAGGCAAAATCGTCGGATGGTACCAGGAACGCATGGAGGTCGGCCCCCGGGCTCTGGGCAATCGCTCGATCCTCGGTGATCCACGGGTTCCGACAATGAAGGACGAAATCAACAAACGTGTTAAATTCCGGGAATACTGGCGCCCATTTGCGCCATCGGTGCTGAAAGAAGATTGCGGAATATATTTTGATTCCGAGCATGAGTCTCCATACATGCTTTTTGTATATAACACGAAAAAGGAAATGATTGACCGTATTCCAGCCGTTTGCCATGTCGATGGCACGGCCCGCGTGCATACGGTCGACAGGGACTCTAACGCCCGCTATTACAGCCTCATCGAGGAATTCAAGAAACTTACGGGCATTGGATTAGTGCTCAATACATCTTTAAATGTCAGAGGAGAACCGATCGTTTGCACGCCTAAGGAAGCTATAGATTGTTTTCTGGTCGGGGGGATGGATTACATGATCCTTGGCGATTATATCCTTGACAAAGATACTCTCCCAGGTTCTGTTCTAGTTGGAGAATCTTCTAACGGGTCGAAACTGTTAAATATTCCTACACGGACAGGACGGATTAACGGGTTCATAAACATAGATGTTCCGACTAGTAATACCTTCGATGATGTCAAATGTGACCCGTCCCATCTAAATCAATTTCAAGATAATTCCATCGACCTTATTCACAGCCACTATTACCTTCAGACACTAACGAAAGACCGCATTTCAAAGGTTCTCACTGAGTGGAAAAGGGTGCTGAAGAATGAGGGCAGTCTTATAGTAGAGGTGCCTAAGGCTGATCATTCCTTCACTGCGGAAGAAGAACTCGAAATGGAAGCGCGTAGGGCGCTTCAAAACCGAGCGGTGTGGAGACATGTGGACTCAACCAGGACTCCGCTGACCTTTAGAACGTTAAAGAATATCCTTGAAGAGATAGGCTTCGTAAATGTGCAGTGCATGAAGGTTTCAGCTTTCCATCCCGAAAAAATCGGCTGTTTGAGCGTTCAAGCGGAAAAATAGTCAATCAAAACGACTCGAGAAGTAAGGGCTTGAGCCTCCATTGGCATGTGTTGGATGGAGAAGGCGATGGCATTGAATCTTCGGGTACATGTTTGAAAAACGTCTACCTGCACATATTAACAGAAATCATGCGGAGAATTATTTGAGTTGTATAGGAGGTAAGAAGAAATGATTCAAGTATTTAAACCATACTATGATCATGAAGAAATAGAAGCAGTGGCCGAGGTTATCCGTTCCGGTTGGGTAGGTTTAGGCCCTAAAACAGCCCAGTTTGAAAAGGAGTTTGCGGAATTTTGCGGCGTAAAACAATGTGTGGGGCTAAATTCATGTACGGCCGGTCTTGACATGGCATTGAGACTTTTGGGGGTTAATCATGGACATGAAGTGATTGTTCCGACAATGACCTTTGTGTCAACTGGCCACTGTGTGGTTTATAATCTTGCCACACCTATTTTTGCGGACATCGATAAGGATACCTTAAATATTGATCTCGATGATGTTGCCCGAAAAATATCGCCGAGAACCAAGGCAATTATACCGGTGCATTATGGTGGGAGACCAGTGGATATGGATAGATTAAAAGAAGTTGCAGGGCATATCCCTATAATTGAAGACTGTGCCCACGCGTCAGGCGCAAGATATAAGGGGAATCCTGTTGGCGGACTGGGCGAAATAGGCTGTTTTAGCTTTCATGCCGTTAAAAACCTAGCGATGGGTGAAGGCGGCGCCATAACTTTAAATAATGAGGCAATGGCTCAAAGAGCCAAACGAAACCGGTGGCTGGGTATTGACAAGGGGACGTGGGATAGGACGAAATTAGATAGAAGCTACTGGTGGGAATATCATGTGGATGAGATAGGCCTGAAGTCTCATTTAAATGATATTTTGGCTGCTATCGGTCTGGTACAGCTAAGGAAGTTAGAAAAAGCAAATATGAGACGCAGGCAGATTGTGAGTATGTATCGAGAAGGCCTGAAAAAACTTAGCCAGATAAAGATGCCTCCTGAAGATGGAGATGATTTTATATCATCTTGGCATTTATGCGAGATCAAGGCGGAAAATAGAAATGATCTTAGTATTTTTTTGCGAGACAAGGGTATTAATACAGGTGTACATTACAAGCCAATCCATCTTTATCGTTGCTATGGCAATCGTCCTTCCCTCCCCATCGCTGAAAAAGTGTTCTCACAGATTCTTACACTCCCATTATACCCGGATTTGTCCGATGACGAGGTAAATTTTATCATTGATACTATAAAGGCGTTCTATCGCAATCGATAATAATATAATGAACACCTTACAACTGATACACAGACTGAAAAAGGAAAGTCAATCACCTCAGAATCATATAAAAATAGAATCATTAAGAAACAGTAATGCCTGTTTGCGGCCAGTTCAAATAAAAAGGGAAGATGCTAGGGTTATGGCTAAATGGCGGAGAGAAACATACCAATCATTTTTCACCTGGATACAACCCAGTGAAGCTGAAATGCTTGAATGGTTGACACGTTATGAAAATATCGATAGCGATATTATATTTTTTATAGAAGCACCTCTTGGTAATCCTGTTGGACAAGTTTCAATATATAATGTTGATATGGATAAAAAGTTTGCAGAATTCGGAAGAATAATCAAAGGAGAAAAGGAATGTCCTGAGAACCTTATGAAGCACGCATGCGCCACAGTTTTACAATGGGCATTTTACTCTCTTCAACTAAAAAAAATCTCCCTGGAAGTGTTTGCAGATAATAAAGCGGCCATATCCCTGTATAAAAAATTGAGGTTTAATATTTTGGATATTTTATTTTTCAGTAAAACTAAGACTCCGAAAGGGATAATACGTTGGATAAATGTCGAAAAAGTAAGAGACAAAAATCAATATCGTATGGTTTATAAAATGACTGTCAAACCTCGAAACGAAATGAACGAAAATGGGCCACCCATTAGAAGGAACATAATATGAAAAAGAAACCTGTAAGAAAAAAAAGGCGATCGAACTACGAACACCGCGGACAACAAAAAAACAAAAGAAAATCAGGAAAAGAAACCAGGGCGTCTCGAATTTCCGTTTGCATGATAGTCAAGAACGAAGAGAAATTTTTAGATAATTGCCTGAAAAGTATAAAGAATGTCGCTGATGAAATCATCGTTGTCGATACAGGTTCCCAGGACCGGACGGTAGAAATCGCCAGGAAATATACAGATAAAATCTATTTTCATCCTTGGAAAGATAGTTTCAGCGAAGCCCGAAACCATTATCTGAATTATGCAACCGGTGATTGGATATTCCAGATCGATGCGGATGAAGAGTTGGTTCAAGAGGACGTCCCCGTATTGTTAAAAGCGATCAAAGACAATGATATTGATGCTATCATGGTCCAGGTTGCAAGCAAATTTCATAAGGGCAAAAGCGAGGCCGTTCACAGTGTTGAACGTATCTTCAGAAACAATGGGGTCATCCACTATGAAGGACGGGTGCATAATCGTGTGGTGGGCATAAAAAACGCAAAGGTATATCCGATCCGCCTCATACACTATGGATATGATCTGGATAAAGAGAAATCAAAGGAAAAAATTGAGCGGACGGTATCACTCCTGAAAATGGATCTGAAGGACGATCCGGACAACCCGATCACCTACCACTATCTCAGTTGTTCATACATGGGCCAGGGGATGCTCCAAAAGGCCCTGGAGGCCAGCCTTACAGCAATCCGTCTGGCAGATTCTAAAAATGACAATAACCTGATTTACCTCTGGTCACGATACAATGCGGCCATGTGCCACTATAAGCTGAAGGAGCTGGACAGGGCCGAAAAAATGGCCCTGTCGGCCTTAGAGAAATTTCCCGGACACATCGACTCACACTTTATCCTGATACTCGTCTATTTTGATCGAAAGCGGTGGGGTCTCCTGATAGACCACGGCAATGAATACATCGACTTGATCAGACTCCTGCGAAAATCTCCAATGGCCTTCGCAAACCTGGTGACCAATTCTCTCAATGAAGAATGGAACATGCACGTCCTTGTTGGAATCGCTTATTTTGAGCTTGGGCAATTTGAGAAATTCCAGAAGGCCATCGAAAGAGCCGTTGCCTGCGCGCCGGAGCCTTTTGTCGCCCTGAGGGCCGCCGGCATCTATTTACACAAAAAAAATGATATGGCAAATGCCCGCATTTACCTGAAAAGGGCCCATAAACTAAACCCGAACGATACGACCGTCAACAGCCTGCTTGAGCGAATTTCACAGGAAAAGCCAACCATCAGTTGCTGCATGATAGTAAAAGACGAGGAGGCCTTTCTTGAACAGTGCCTGAAGAGCGTGAAGGATTATGTGGATGAGATCATCATAGTGGATACCGGTTCCACGGATGGAACCGTTGAAATCGCCAGGCGCTATACAGATAAAGTGTACTTCCATCCATGGGAGGACAGCTTCAGCAAGGCCCGTAATCAGGCGCTGCAATATGCAACGTGCGACTGGGTTTTTCAGATAGATGCAGATGAAGAGCTTATCGATGGCAGCGGCGAGAAACTACGCCAGGCTGTAGAAAATGCTGGCAGGGCGGATGCCGTTTTTGTAAATATCATCAGTACTTACAGCAATGGAAAAAAAGAGGCCAGGCACAATTTTGAGCGGTTATTTAAAAACAATAATATAATTCATTATGAAGGGATTGTTCATAATCGCGTGGTTGGCGCATCCTGCACTAAGACCTCGAAAATCGAATTGATGCATTATGGATATAATGTAGAAGAGAAAAAGGCCCAGGAAAAGTTTATCCGGACTGCAGAGCTGCTTAAGAGGCAGATTGAGGAAGAACCCGACAATCCCATGCCTCACCACTATCTGGGGACATCTTATCTCTCCCGCGGCATGAACGAGCAGGCCGCAAAGGAATCGGTGCTGGCCATCGACCTTGCGGACCGGCAGAAAGATGGACGTCCTTTATATATATGGACTCACTACAACGCATCGATAGCGTTCTTTCGCCTGGGGAATCTTGAAAAGGCCAGAAAATACTCATTGAGCGCGATTGACAGGTTCCCCGACCACCTGGATTCGTATTACATGCTGACCATGATTGCGGCGGAAAAGAAGGAATGGGAAGATGTTTTGATCTTTGGGGAAAAGTATCTGAAACTGCTGCGGCACATTGAAGAAAATCCGGAGCAGACCGGTTTGATCATCAATAATACAATGAAGGAGGAACCCGGCATCCGCCTTGTGATGGGCCACGCATTTCATGCGCGCAAAGACTTCGAGCAGATGGAAGGTTGTTACAGGAATGCATACGCAGTATCAGACGAGAAGTGGCAGGTATGGTGGAATGCCGGAACGTTTCATCTTGACAGATCCGGAGATCTCAATCTGGCACGCCGCTATTTAGACCTGGCACTCAAAGAGTCCCCTGAAGAATGTGACGTCTGGTATATGCTGGCCAAGATGCACAATAAGACCAAATCTTTCAATGAGGAAAGGAGATGCCTCAAATGGCTCTTTGAGCATGAAAGCAAGGACACTGTAGTCCTGAATCGCCTGGCAACATTATGCATTGATACAGGAGACCTGGATCAGGCCCTTGAAGCTATAGACAGGGCCAAGAAGATTGCCCCTCCAAACTATCAAATACTATGTACCCTTGGCGTGATCTGCAGGCAACGAAAACAGATGGAAAAGGCCATACAGGCTTATATGCAGGCCGTGGAGGTTCAACCCGATGGCACAGAGGCATGGAGCAGTCTGGGAGAAATCAGCCTGGCGCTTAATCGCCTGGACGGGGCCAGGGTCTTTTTTGAGCGTGTCCTCTCTCTACAACCGGGTTTCATCAAGGTCCTTTTGCATCTGTGTGAAATAGAATTGAAGCAGAACAGAATTGTGGAATTTATACACCGGTGTGACCTGATATTGAAAAAACTCGGTCTGGATAGAGATAAAGAGATATCGGATTTCACTGATATAGCTGGTATTTTGTTTGAGATCGCATTTGCGCTGAAAGATGTTCCCGATCTTTCGGCTCAGGTTTCAAGGCTGTTCTCTTTATTGCCCATAGACTATAAATCCATTCATGACGCGAACCTGCAACTGGAAAGCAAGACCCCGGATAAAGCCGAGTTCATGATGGAAAAACTAAAAGAGGTAAGACAGGTCTTCAAGTACGCCTAAAGGAAATACAAAAAAATAACCACAGCCTGAGTCAAGAAATCCTTGCAGGGTCCCCGCCCTGCCCTACAAATTTTTCAGGATGCCACCGAGTCCCGATGACTTTTGCCCCTCCCGGCTACGCTAAAAAACTAAAGTTTACCGGATATCTGCCGATTATATAGTCAAGATAAATTTAAAAAAGGAGGTGAAAAACTCTAAGTGGGCGCGATACAGCCGCCCGAAAAAGAAACGTTAAACTTGCCCGGCAAGGATGCCGGGAAAACTGAAGGCTGGAAGCTCTCCGGTTAAATAAAAAAAGAAATTTAACGGAGCAGGCAAAGCCTAAAGCAAAAACAGGCGTTAGTCACCAATAACAAATGACCAGTGACTGATGACCAAACATCAAGGAGGATAAATCATGGGACTCAGAATTCAACACAACATTGCGGCAATGAATACCCACAGGCAGTTGGGTATTTCGGATGCAAATTTGACCAAATCCCTGGAGAGACTCTCATCCGGTTACCGGATTAACCGGGCCGCCGATGACGCGGCAGGGCTGTCCATATCTCAGGCATTCCGCGCTGACATTGCAAGTTACAAAGTAGCCAGCCGGAACGTCTCTGAGGCCAACTCCCTTGCGCAGGTCGCTGAGGGAGGTATGGACCAGATCGGCAACATGTTAACGAGATTGAAGGAACTTGCCACACAGGCAGCGTCTGCAAATGCCGGTTCCAATCTGGACAAGATCAACGCGGAAGGAAACAAGCTTATCGATGAAATTGATCGAATTGCGAATGTGACCGAATATGCGGGCACAAAACTCCTGAACGGCACCTTTGGGGTTACCCTCAGCGCAGGCGGGAGTATAGGCGCAGCGTCTGGCTTTGCCGGGGCTTCAAACCTCGAGTCCGG
>Ga0190348_1000092_pt1 | contig 23999 bp, 22 predicted proteins | sample 48721367_MG_FD_161658 | JGI IMG/M metagenome (GOLD analysis project Ga0190348, IMG submission 161658) | Hydrothermal vent microbial mat bacterial communities from Southern Trench, Guaymas Basin, Mexico - 4872-13-6-7_MG | ecosystem: Environmental > Aquatic > Marine > Hydrothermal vents >... | reverse complement strand
TAAAATATATGTATATTATTAAACGATACAGCGAGAGTGGCGGAATTGGTATACGCGCTGGATTTAGGATCCAGTGCCCTGAGGCTTGGGGGTTCGAGTCCCCCCTCTCGCAGAAAATATAAAGGAAGGTATAATGGGTGAATATACTATTGAACTAAAGAAAGATGAGCTCGATAAGAAATTGAATGAAGTTGCCAAAAGGTATAAAAAGGACCTTTTACTTCCTGGTTTCCGTAAGGGGAGGGCACCTATCCCCTTAATAAAGGTCCGATTCCAAAAGGAACTTGAGGCCGAAACATTCGAGGCGATTGCTTCTGAAAAACTTGAAGAGATTATAAACAAGTATAAACCATTTATTTATGGAGGTCCAACTGTAAACGATATTAAGAAAGAAGATTCAGGGGATGTAACTTTAAAAATAGAATTAGATGTTCCTCCTGATATTGAAATTGATTATTCTGGATTGGACATAAATCTACCCTCAAAGGCTGTAACAGACAAAGATATTAAAAGAGAGGTGCAAAGGTTAAAAGAGATCAATGCGGAATTAAAACCTGTAAAGAGATCCTCTAAAGAAGGGGATAGTGTTTTAATTAACATAGAATATAAAGGTGGTAAAATATCAAATTACTCTATGGATATAAAAGATGATGCTCTCTCAAAACATATTGTAGATATTAAACAAGGTGAAACAATTGAAATAGAATTGGAAACCCCTGAAAATTTCTATATACCGGAGCTTTCTGGATATAAAGGTAAAATTAAAATAGAAATGTTAGAAATAAAGAAAAAAGTTTATCCTAAAATTGATGATGAATTTGCCAAGAATATGGGCTTTAAATCACTTAATGAAATGCAAAAAAGTATTAAGGAACAATTGGAGAAAGAAAAATCAGAAAAATACATCGAGGAAATAAAGGAAAAAATAATAGAAAATATTATTAACAAATATAATTTTGAACCTCCAAAATCACTATTGGCTTCATTAGAAAAACGATTTAAAGATAGAAAAAAAGCACTAAAAGAAGCAAAAAAAATCGCCATCCTTGATAAAATTGTCCTTAAGGAGAATTTGGAAATAACTGAGGAAGAAATTGATAAAAAAATAGAAGAAATAGCTGAAGGTGTTAAGGAAGAAGAGGTTCTTAACGCATATAAAGAGAACATAAAAACAATGCTCTTAAGAGAAAAAGCCCTTGATTTCCTTGTTCAGGAGGTGACAAAGTGAAAAAAATTATCTCTCAAATTCCTTTTGTGATTGAAAAGACTGCTCATGGTGAGAGGGCGTATGATATCTATTCAAGATTGCTTAAGGATAGAATTATATTTCTTGGTTCAATTGTTGATGAGAATATGGCAAATGTGATAATAGCTCAACTTCTCTTTCTTGAGGCACAGGATCCAGAAAGAGATATCTATGTATATATAAACAGCCCTGGTGGTATAGTTTCTGCTGGTCTTGCAATTTATGATACGATCCAATATATCAGATCAGATGTATCTACAATCTGTCTTGGTATGGCAGCAAGCATGGCAGCTGTGCTATTATCTGCAGGTACAAAAGGAAAAAGGTACTCACTCCCCCACTCAAGGATACTCCTTCATCAGCCTATGGGCGGAATTCAAGGTGTAGCAGCTGACATAAAAATCCATGCCGAAGAGATAATGCGTATAAGAAAAATGATAAATGAAATTCTTGCAAACCATACACAACAACCATTAAAGAAAATCGAAAGAGATACTGACCGGGATTTCTGGATGTCTGCCAATGATGCAAAAAATTATGGTATAGTAGATGAAGTAATATCTACAAGGAGTGAAATAAATGCCAAAGGATCTTAGATGCTCTTTCTGTGGAAAAAAATATGAAGAGGTTGATCAATTGATACACGGCATTGGGAATACGTACATATGTGGGGACTGTATCCGACTTCTCTATAACATACTGGATGAAGAAACCAATTACAGGATTATGAAGGGCAGAATTAATCTTCTAAAACCTCAGGAAATAAAGAAAAAACTCGACGAATATATTATTGGGCAGGAATATGCTAAAAAAGTTTTATCTGTTGCTGTATACAATCACTATAAGCGAATTCTAAATAAGAAACCAAAGACAGTAGAGGTTGAGAAAAGTAATATTCTTATGATTGGTCCTACCGGTGTTGGAAAAACATACCTTGTACAGATACTCTCAAAAATATTAAATATACCCCTTGCAATTGGTGATGCAACCTCTTTGACAGAGGCTGGCTATGTAGGAGAGGATGTCGAAAACCTTCTGGTGAGACTGTTACAGGCTTCAGATTACAACCTTCCCCTTGCTGAAATTGGCATTGTTTATATTGATGAAATAGACAAAATCTCTAGAAAATCAGAGAACCCATCTATTACAAGGGATGTATCAGGCGAAGGAGTTCAACAGGCATTATTAAAAATGGTTGAGGGTGATTTTGTCAATATCCCACCTAAGGGAGGTCGAAAACACCCAGAGCAAGAATTCATAAAGATGAACACAAAAAATATATTATTCATTGCAGGTGGAACCTTTGGTGGTATTGAAAATATAGTAAGAAAAAAAATGGGTGAATCTATCGTTGGATTCAATGCCCCACTCTCAAAGATATCCGATCTAAAAAGGCTTGATATATTAAAACACATTGAACCTGAAGATCTTGTAAGATATGGTATGATCCCTGAGTTGGTTGGGAGATTTCCAATTATAACGCCTCTCAATGACCTTAGCGAAAATGATCTTGTTACAATCCTCAAAGAACCGAAGAATGCACTTGTCAAACAGTACAAAAGACTGCTTGAATGGGACGGTGTTAAACTTGAATTTGAGGATGGTGCTCTCAGGGAAATTGCACAAAAAGCCCTAAAAAGGAGCACAGGTGCCCGTGCACTCAGAGGAGTAATGGAAGACATTATGCTTGAGATAATGTATATTGTGCCGAATACGCGCAATTTAGAAAAAGTAGTCATAACAAAGGATAGCATTGTTAATAAAACTGAGCCTTTATACATCTTCAAAACAAAAAAAAGAAAAAAAGCATAATGAGACGCTATCTCCCCACTCTTCTTTTTGAAGAAACTGTTATTTTCCCTTATCAGACTGTATCTATGTCTCTATCAGACGAAAATATGGTATCCACAATAGATACTGCTTTCCATTCCGCTAAAAAGCAACTTATCATAGTGCCTGAATCACTCCACTCTTTAAGAAGGGTAAATGCTACAATAGGAACTCTTGCAAGAATTATAAATTTTACAAATACAAACAATGGTTTAAAAATAATCATTCAAGGTTTAAAAAGAGTCAAAATAAAAAGCACGGAAACAAAGGAAGGAATTCTTATAACACAGTATAATACTATCAGAGAAAATAAAAGTAATTCAGTAAGAATTAAAGCCTTCCGAAAGGGAATTATTAATCTACTCTATGAGTTTTCTAATTTTATAGAATTTGACCCAGAGATAATTGATGTTCTCAATAAAATTGAAGATCCAGTAAAATTTTCGTTCTATGTCTCGTCTCATTTCCCTTTTTCCTTCACTGCGAAAAAAAAACTACTTTCTACTATTGACACTAAAGCAAGATTAAGAAACATTCTTGAGCTCATAAATTCTGAATTAGAGGTAGCAAAAACTGAAGTAGAAATTATGCGCAAAGTAAAAGATAAGATTTCAAAGAGTCAAAAACAATTTCTTCTAAATGAACAGTTGCGGATTATAAGAGAGGAACTTGGCAAAGAAGGGGATGAAGAGATAGAAAAATTATTAAATAAAATTGATAAGGCAAAAATGCCAGAAATTGCAAAGGAAAAAGCAATGGAAGAGATAGAAAAGTTAAAAAAAACACCTTCTATCTCTCCGGAAAGCATCGTTATAAGAAACTATCTCGATTGGCTAGTTACACTTCCCTGGGATAAGCGGACAAAAGATAATCCTGACATAAAAAGCGTGTACCGCATATTGGACAAGAACCACTTTGGTTTAAAGAAAGTCAAAGATACCATTGTCGAATTTCTCAGCGTGTTACGCCTGAGCGGATCTACAAAGGGCCATATATTATGTTTTGTAGGAGCACCTGGAGTAGGCAAAACTTCGCTTGGCAAATCTATTGCTGAAGCCCTTGGAAGAGAATTTGTACGTTCTTCCCTGGGAGGTGTAAAGGATGAGGCTGAAATAAGAGGACATCGAAGAACATATGTTGGTTCTATGCCAGGCAAAATTATTCAACAAATAGCACGGGCAAAGGTGAAAAATCCTGTTTTCTTGCTAGATGAAATTGATAAAATTGGTGTAGACTATAGAGGGGACCCATCAAGTGCACTGCTGGAAGTACTGGATCCAGAAGTAAATAATAATTTTATGGACCATTATATTGAAGTAGGCTTTGATCTATCTGAAGTTCTTTTTATCACAACAGCAAATGTAACTTATTCTATTCCTCCTGCGTTATTGGACAGAATGGAGATTATAAACCTCCCCGGATATTTAGAATTTGAGAAAATGGGAATTGCAAAAAAACATCTTATCCCGAATGTATTAAAAGAAACGGGCATATCTCCTGATGAATTACACCTTTCTGATACTGCAATAAAAAATATCATTCAACATTATACGAGAGAAGCAGGCGTAAGGAACCTTGAAAGATCTATAAATGTTATTGCGCGAAAAATAGCGAAGCGAAAGGCATTTGGTGAGAATAAAAAAGTAAGGATTACTGCAAATAATCTTGAAGAATTTCTTGGTCCCCCAAGGTTTGAGCTAATTAAGAATAAAAAAAACCGTGTAGGTGTTGCAATGGGTCTTGCAGTTACACCATCAGGGGGAGAAACAATAATGGTCGAATCCAAAACAATGGAAGGGACAGGAAAACAAATTCTCACAGGCCAACTTGGAGAGGTCATGAAGGAATCTGCTGTTGCAGCATTAAGTTTGGTTAGAAGTAATTATAAACAGTTCCATCTCCCTGATGATTTTTATAAAAAATTGGATATACATGTTCATATTCCTGAGGGCGCTGTGCCAAAAGACGGACCATCAGCCGGGATTACTATATTCACCTCGATACTTAGCGCTCTGACAGGCAAATCTATCAGAAAAGATATTGCGATGACAGGAGAAATTACTCTCAGCGGAGAAATTTTACCTGTAGGTGGACTAACAGAAAAAATTGTTGCTGCGCAAACAATGGGTATCAAAACTGTTATTATTCCTAAAAGCAATAAAAAAGATCTAAAAGAAATACCAAAAGAAGCTAAAAAAGATCTCCAGATTATTCCTATCAGTAATATAAAATCACTCCTGAAATATGTTTTCTAAAACAAGGAAATTCTCTCCAGCCAGATATATTTTAATTGTTTATTTTTCAATGATTGCAATTGGTACATTGCTCTTATTACTCCCCATTTCTACCACTCATAGCACAAGTCCTATTAACGCACTTTTCACCTCTACATCCGCTTTTTGTGTAACAGGGTTGATCGTTAAAGATACAGCGATAGATTTTACACTTTTCGGTAAAATTGTTATACTGGTATTAATACAGATAGGTGGTCTTGGATATATGTCATTCTCAAATTTTCTGTTAGTCCTCTTTAGAAGACGGCCAAATTTGCAACAAATCTCCCTCGCAAAGGAAGAATATGGGCTTTTAACTATGGAAGATGTGGTCGGCTTCTTAAAATCTATATTGATAACTGCGTTTGTATTTGAGTTTGTGGGCGTTTTTTTGCTTTTTCCAGGTTTTCTTAAGGTATTTCCACTTAAAGAGGCTCTAAATCAGGCAGTATTTCATTCTATAAGTGCATTTTGCAATGCTGGATTCAGCACAATCTCAAATAATATATCAGGATTTTATAAAAATCCTCTTGTTTCTCTCACAATTGCATTTCTTGTTATTGTGGGGGGACTGGGTTTCTTTGTAATAAGGGAAATACATTTAAAGATAAAAGGAAAACATCATTTTTTTAGCACACATTCAAAACTTGTTTTTATTATAACGGGTATTCTTATCATATTTTCCACTGCAATAATTTTTGGTCTTGAGTATAATAATGTCCTCTGGGGAAAATCACTTATCCACAAACTAATCATAAGTTTTTTCACAGCTGTAACTCCAAGAACTGCAGGTTTCAATGTGGTTACAACTTCACTACTCACACCAACTACTCTACTATTCCTTATTCTCGCAATGTATATTGGCGCCTCTCCTGGGGGCACTGGCGGAGGAATAAAAACTACGACATTTGGGGCTCTTCTATTATGGCTTAAATCCAAATTATTATTAAGAGAGGACGTTACTGTTATCAAGAGAAGAATATCAACAGAGACAATAAATAAGGCATTACTTATTTTTCTTCTTACCCTACTAGTTGTTGTGATTTCAACATTGCTCTTGACATTTACGGAAAAACCTGTCTATAATATGAGAGGGCTTCTTCCTATTTTGTTCGAGGAGGTCTCAGCGTTTGGAACAGTTGGTTTATCCATGGGTTCAGGTCATTTGTCAACGCTTAGCCTGGCTGCTGATTTTTCTATCTGGGGAAAACTGATTATTATTTTTACTATGATATTTGGGAAAGCTGGTCCGCTAATGATTGCTGCTACAATATTTAAAGGGAGAGAAATGGATTATAGATATCCTAAAGCAAAAATACTAATTGGATAGGAGAAAATATGAAGGATGTTGTCGTTATTGGATTAGGCGCATTTGGTTCAACAGTGGCAATTGAACTTGCCAAGAGGAAATTGAATGTCCTTGCAATTGACAAAAACGAAGACAGAATAGAAAATATATCACAAAACGTCTTAAATGCAATAACTGCAGATGCAACAGACCAAAGGGCGTTAAAGGAAATCGGTATACAAAATTTTGAGGCAGCAATTGTAAGTGTCGGCGAAGACATTTCTGCTTCGATACTTATCACAATGAATTTAAAAGAACTTGGCGTTAAATATATTATAACAAAAGCAACAACAGAAACACAAGGAAAGGTCCTTAGAAAAATAGGCGCCGACAAAATAATATTTCCTGAAAGAGAAATGGCCTTAAGAATATCTGAAAGCCTATCTAACCCTTCAATCTTTGAATATATAGAACTTTCTGAGGCATATGGCATAATTGAAATCGTCTCCCCACAAGAATTCATAAATAAATCACTTAGGGATACCGAACTCCGTTCTAAATATGGCGTTAACCTTATTGCCATAAAAAGAGAGGTTCCCAAAATCAACGCTAAAGGGGAAACAATCCTTGAGGAGGAAATCATCGTTTCACCGGCGGGAGACGAAAAAATAATACAGGGCGATGCCCTCGTTCTAATTGGCAAATATGAGGCACTGGAACGAGTAAAGAAACTTTCGAGATCATAAAATGAACAATAACAATGAAAAAGCAATTGAGTTAAAAGAAAAGGGTAAATTTTACCTGTTACATCAACAATTTGAAAAAGCAATTGAGAAATTAAAGGAATCAGAAAAGGAAAGCCAAATTCCTGATCCAGAGATCTATTATCTTTTAGGGATAGCCAGTGAAAGTATTAGAAATTATGAGAAGGCAAGGGAATTCTATGAAGAAGCCTTGAAATTCGATCCAAATTATTCTCTCGCAAAAGAAAGGTTAGAAAAAATTATTGGTAAATGATTCAAATTGATGATCTCGAATTTCCCATTGTTTATATTAAAAAGGACGGACAAATTCTTAAAAGTAATACCTTATTTTCAAACATTTTTGCACAGGAACTTAGCTACTCTAATATATTTGATTTTGTAAAACCTGAGGACTATGATTCATTCTATTCTTTTTTAAACAGCAGAAGGAAAAAGGCATCTTTTTATTTTTTTACATTAAATGGTGAAGAGAAGCGATTTTCTATTCACAAGATACATAAAAAAGACGTAATATTACTTATCCTAAGAAAACAAGAGGCAATAGAAATTTATAAAAAGGTCTTACTTAATTTACAAAATTTCTGGAATGAGTTTTTTGATAGCCTTGATATTGGTATTGTAATAATAAATAAGCAACTAAATGTCCAAGAAATAAATAGAACTTTTAAAAAAGAATTCTCCTTAAAGAAGAAAAAGCCCACTCTAAATGACCTAATGCCTCATATTCCAGAATTAAAGAAAATTGTTGTTGACGTCATCGATTCTGGTAAACCTCGCACTCTAAATATAAAAAGGAAAGGCATCATTTATAGGGTTAAATTAGTTAAGTTCTATGAAAAAGGAGTAATCATTACATTCGTTCCTATTACAGAGGAGATGTTCCTTAAAACATTAAGCGAGACAAATAAGCTGATTTCAGAGTATACAATTTACAATCGAAAATCTTTCCTAAAGAAGTTATACAACCTCCTATATTCTAATCTACAGATACATAATCTTCATTTTGTGTTTACAGAACCAGTCTTTGAAAAAATAAAAAATAAAAAAAGGGACTTAAGACACATAAGTTTTATCGTTGAAAACTTATTTAAGGGAAAAATCTTTTTTTCTGATAAGGAAGACAGAGAGTTTTTAAAATTAATCGTAGAGGAATTATCTAAAAAACTGGAGAATATATACTTACAAATAAAGAAAAGAGAAAGACTCTCTGTTCTCTCCTGGATAATAGACATAGGCAGTTCTCTTTTTCAATCAAAGTCCCTTGAAGAACTCTTTTCTAAGCTTAATACCGGCTTAAAGAGGATTGATGTAAATGCATTTTCTAAAATAGTAAATGGTAAATATAGTATTAGAAAAATCAAGAATAGCTCAGGAATCCTTATTAATGAAGCAGGTGTCACAGTATACCTAAAAATTAAAAAAGGTATAATACAATCAGAGGAAGAAAAAATATTAATAGATATTATAAAAACAAATCTCAAGAGAATCAATACATTAAAATCCTTAAATGAAAAGATTGCTCAATATAGACTTCTGCACATTGCAGGATATTCACTGTTTGAACAAAATTTTTATAAGGCTGTAAAGAAGATACTCAAGGAATTAAAAGCAACCGGTATAGATTACGTAACTTATTTTGAAATTGAGAAGGATGGAAAAATCTCTTTAAAGATGGGTGAAGGAAAAGTATTGGATATAAAAACAATAGAAGATTTCAACAAAAGGAGTCTCAATATACATCATGAAGAGCTATCATCTATTTACCAGGATGTACAGAAAGAAGGTTTTACCTTCTTAAAAAGAAACGAATCACCTTCCCTATACAGAAAGATCTCTATTTCAACAGAAACAAATTTTATATATATTATACCCGTAATATACAGGGGAACAATTGTTGGTGGAATTACACTTAGTTATAACTCGCCCCACATAATAAAAAAGATAGAAAAGGAATTTATTTCTTCTTTAGCAAGAATAATTTCAATAGGCTATTCCAACTATGTTAATTTTCAAATGGTTGGAAAACTACAACTCGCCATTCTACAGATTCTCTCCCTTTTTACTAAAATCTTGAGGTCCAGGCTAAAAAGGACAACCGCTATTAAAATGATAATGGAAAGGATGATAGATATCATTGGTGCTAAAAGGATTTTATTTGTCGAGAATAATAATGAGTATGCTGTAGTGAAGGGAGGGGCAGGCAAAGATGTTAAAGGTTTTCTTGGTATAAAACTTAAAAAGGACGAGGGGATTTTGTGGCGAAGCTATCAATCTTCAGAAATAGTAAGATTCGATAAAAGGAAAATGACAAAATCCAAGAGTAAATTATCCCCACTTGAGACAACTGGTGAAGAAATCCTGTATATTCCTCTTGGCGCCACCAACAAAAGAAAAGGCACCTTTGTAATATATTTTGACCCAATGGAAACTATAACGGAAAATAAGATATCTTTAATTAAAATAATTGCAGAGTTTACAGAGCTGCTTCAAAATCTTCTCTCCTCTCTGGCAATCTTTACTCATTTTGCAAAAGCAATTGGAAGTATAGATGTAAACAAAAAGACAGATTTATCAAAAAAATTAATCGATAGCTTTTCACCTTATGTTTCTATTCTTCTCCCTCTATCCCGTATTGATAAAAAGATATATAAAAAACTTAAAAAGAAAAGAAGCTTCTGTGATAAAGGAATTTGTTATTACAGATTAAGTCTTATAAACGAGGGAGATCATTGTATAGGTATTATGGCTGACGAAAATACTTCGAAAATAATTGTTCATTTACTTCAGTTATTTATTAATAATTATACAAATATAGCCAAAATAAGGAATCAAAAGGAAATTTTCCATATCCTTGCTTCTTCACTACAAACTGTATTCAGTTCAAAAAATATAAAAGAAGACATAAAAAAAATTTTGCTTGATGTGTATAAAAGCCTTAATGTCTTCTATATCGCCTATTTATCAAAAGATGATTTTTTATTGACAGATTGCTTCATTTCTGAGGAGGGAATTACACCAAAAAATATTAAGATCCCATTGGATAAAGATTCTATTGTTACGACTGCACTCAAAAAAAGAAGAACTCTGAATATAAAGAATACGGATCAATGTCCATTTTACCTTTGTGGAATTGAAAAAACCAAAAGTGAACTTGCTACACCTGTTTTCTTTGGCGAAAAGGTATACGGAGTTCTGGATGCTGGCAAAACTATAAAAAATGGTTTTCAATACTTAGATGTGTTTATATTAGAAAGTATAGCCAGTTTATTAGGGTTCGCACAGTGGAGAAACGAAACAGAAACCAATTTGAAGGATATCGAATTAACTTTTTCTATATTTGAAAATATATCTACAGGTATGATACTTACAAATCATAAAGGTATTGTGTTAAAAGCAAACAAATCCATCACTGACTGGATTGGAGAAAACATCGTCGGAAGGGATCTTGGAGAAATAATGGGCAAGGAATTCAAAAAAGCCCTCTCTGGAGAAAGAATTGACAGGGGAACTTTTGAATACGGAGGAACAACTTTTGGTTTTAGCACTTCGTCAATTATGTCAGATAATAATGTCATCGGAACCCTTGTCATTGTTAGGGATCTTACTGAAATCAGAGAAATGGAAGAAAAACTAAGGAGGCAGGACCGACTTGCGGCACTTGGAGAAATGTCGGCAGGTATGGCTCACGAAATAAAAAATCCACTTGCGGCGATTAAGGCTGGAATTGAATACATAAAAGAAAAATCAAAAAATGAAGAATATTGGGATAGTTTTGACCTTATTTTAAAGGAGATTAACAGAGTCGATAGAATTGTAAAAGATATGATATCATATGCGCGGAGGCCTCCATTAAGAAAAAAGATGTTTAATATCTCCGAAGCGTTTCGTAATATCATATCTATGTATAACCACGCTGTAAAAGAGAAAAATATTCTTCTTAACTTCAGCAGCGAGGGTGATACCTTCATATATGGAGATGAAGAGCAAATTGGAGAAGTACTCACAAATATTCTCTTAAACGCTATTGACTCAGTTAAATATAATGGTATCATTAATATTGATATTTCTGCAGATGAAAATAAAATAAAAGTAAATGTTGAAGATAACGGAGGAGGCGTACCAGAAGAAAATATGAATAAGATTTTTAATCCTTTTTTTACTACGAAAGCAAAGGGTACTGGTTTAGGTTTATCTATTACACATAGAATTATAACTAATCACAATGGTAGTATAAATGTAAAAAATAATTCAATTGGTGGGGCAACATTTACGGTCACATTACCAAGGAGGCCAAATGAATGAGTATAAAATATTGGTAATTGACGATGAAGTTACGCTTGCTGAATTTATAAAGAAAATATTAATTGAGTTAAATGACGACGAAAAAAATCTATTAGTGGAAACGGCAAATACTGGTAACGATGGCATTGAAATTGCCAAGAACTTTTCTCCCGATGTAGTACTCCTTGACATAAAATTGCCAGATATCTCGGGAATAAAAATTCTCTCGTTGCTAAAACAATTCGATCCAGACGTCCAGGTAATAATTATGACAGGATTTGCATCACTTGATACGGCAGTGACTGCCGTAAGAGAGGGTGCTTATGATTATATCAATAAGCCTTTTGACTCCTCAGATCAATTAAAAACACTGGTAAGAAATGCACTGGAAAGAAGACATTTAGTTCTTGAAAAAAAACAACTGATGAATGAGCTAACAGAAGTAAACCAGGCGCTTGAAGATGCCAATAAAATTCTTGAAGAGAAAAAACAGCTTGCGGATAAAAAACTCGAAGAAAAAATAAGTGAGCTTCAAAAACTTAATGAATTCGCAAGGACACTTGCATCCGAAATCGATCTATCTCATTTAATTGATCTAATTAATAAAGAGGCTTTAAAAGTTACATCTGGGAAGGGCTGTCTACTTCTCCTTTTCGACAAAACCAAAAATGCATTAATCGCTATGAAAACCAATGATGTATTTCCGCTAAAACAAGGTGATACAGTTGAACTAAATTCTGAGCCATTTGGTACTATAAATAATAAAGGTGCCTGGAAATTTAACGATACTATGTGTGCCTCTCTCAAGTTTGGCAACGAAAATATTGGAATTATATGTTTTAAAAAGGACAATATAGATAGTCTAAAGGACTTAATAGAAACAATGGCATCGTACATCTCTGTCTCGCTCCATAACGCTATACTTTTTGAAAGTCTCAAATCGAGTTACATTGAAGCCGTGCTTTCACTGATGTTGGTGGAAGAGTCAATAGACCCAAAAATCAGAAAACATGCATTAAATGTTGCAGACTTGTCGGTAAAACTTGCTAATGAGCTTGGCATAGATAAGGAAGAAATTCAAGATATTAGATATGCTGCTCTTCTTCATGACATTGGTAAAATCGGCGAAGGGATAGAAGTACATACTGCAGGAGAAAAAATACTAAGTCCTTTAAAATTTCTAAAAAGGTCAACAATTATAGTAAAACATCAATTTGAAAATTTTGATGGTTCTGGTAAGCCGAATGGCTTGAAAGGAGAGAAAATCCCTTTGGGTTCCAGAATAATCGCTGTCGCAAATCGATTTGATGAACTTGTTTCTGATGGAAAGTCAGATGAAGAAGCCTTCAATGAGATTAAATCTACGAAGATTTTTGATCCTAAAGTTATTGAAATGCTTAATAAGGTTTTGAAAAAAAAGGGTATCGAAATATAATACTGAGGAGGAAACAATGATTTTAATTCTTTTTAGTATTGTTGTGCAGGGATTAAAAACTCCAGAAAGTGTTATCTTTTATAAAGGTTATATCTATGTATCTAATGTAAACGGCTCTCCCAATAGAAAGGATGGAAATGGCTATATCTCGAAGTTAGATCTAAAAGGAAATTTTATAAAAGAAAAATTTGCTTATAATCTTAATGCCCCTAAAGGTATAGGTTTTATAGATTCAGTATTATTCGTATCAGATATTGATAGAGTTTGTGGTTTCAATATAAAAAATGGACAAAAGATCTATGAAACTAAAATAAAAGATGCAAAATTTCTCAATGATATTACCTCTAATAATATAAACACTATTTATGTAAGTGATAATGTGATGAATAAGATATATGTCCTCAAATTAAAAAATGGAATACTTAAACTTGCAGAATCCTACAATTTTCCTGGTGGCCCAAATGGACTTTTCTATTCAAATGGTAAATTAATTGTAGTAACATGGATTAGTGGCAAGGTATTCTACGTAGATTCATCGTTTGCAAGAAAAAAATTGCTTGCTTCAGGCTTCAAGCAATTAGATGGAGTGTGGAAAACAAAAGGAGGAATCATATTCTCGTCATGGGATGGTAATATATATGAAATATTGAATAACGGGAAAATAATAAAATTGCTTTCAAGACTTGAATCACCGGCTGATATCTCTTACATCGATTCTCTTAATATTATCCTCATACCTGAATTTTTAGATAATAAGATAGTAATCGAAAAATTGGAGAAATAGTACAATCCGCTATTGCTATCAACTAAATTCTACTTAACGATTTTTATAAATGTTGAGCCCCAACCAATCAACTCTCTATCTTTATATGCAACAACAAATATTTTACCCGTAATTTCGCTCTGCCCCATAGGTAATCCTCTTGCTATAAAATTCCCCATATTATCTATTACACCTAACTTATATGAAACCCTCCAGAGAAATTTTGCATCTGGCACAGGGGGGTTAAGAGTTGCATAGAATCTTCTTGATGAATTCTCTTTTATAATTGCATTCTGAGGACTGATATTAATATTTGCTTGTTCTCCAACAATAATAAGAGCTCTTCCAGGTTTTACAAGTACATTACCCTTAACCTTCGCCTCTACATAACCAATTCCTTTCCTTTTTGCAGTAAAATTACCATTAGATGTAATCATCCCAAGATCAGATGGGATAACACTAAAATCAACGGGTAAATTCTTTTTAAGATTCACGAAATAAACGTTAAATTTTGATGATTGTCCTGCACCACTCAGATATATAAAGGAAGGATAAATCCTTAGAAATATTGGTTTCTCTGGTAGCACAATAACGTCTGCAGTAAGAATTCTATCTCTGTAACCTGCGGGTAATAATGCAATAACTTTTCCCCTTCCTGGAATACTGCCTGCGATAAATAAACCGTCTTTAGTAATTCTTCCTATCCTTTTTGGTATAACTTTCCATCGAATGTTACTCACATTACCTGTTCTATTTTTTACACTAAACCTGATTGTTTCTCCATTTTTTAATACGGATCTCTCAGGTGTCATCCTTGCCAATTCATTTCCTAAGACTATAACCAATGCCCTTCCAACATACTCGAGATTTCCTCTTCTAACTCTCACAATTACAAAAGCTCTACCGGGTTTTTTTGCTTCAAAAATACCATATTTTGAAATAGTGCCAATCTCCTTTGGGATTACATTAAATTTCATATGCTTAAATACTGGTCTCGGATGAAAGATTATTCTATCCCCAACCTTAACTTTGGAAAATCTCGGTTTTAGAATCACCCTACGGATGTTACCCTTCACTATTATCCTGGCAGAAACAACAAAACCGTCTTTTAGGATCGCAACCACTCTTCCCCTTCCCGGTGATTTAGCAGTAAATAATCCATTTGAAACCTTTCCTAATTCAGTGGGAATAACGTCCCATTTTTCAACTTCTGCTCCTTTTACATTGAATTGCTCTGTCTCCTCAGGATTTAGAATTACAAAACTCGGTGATATTTCTGCACGTTGAACAGAGCTTACAATAACAGGGGTATACCCTTTTTCTGTCTGATTCCCTGCGTTCGCAATACATACAATTACTCCTTTTCCTTCCTGTCTTGGTATAAATACATCACCCTCAACAACTCCAAGGTGTTCAGGCACAACCTTAAATTTATACGTACCATTATTAATGACATCACCAAGGTCATCAACAAGCACTACATTAAGATGAACCTTCTGCTCGATGGAACAGGTCAATGGTCTTGGTTCTAAAAGAACACTAAATCCTGAGATTAATATTAATAGCATCATCCCCTACCCTCCTTATAAAAAATTACCTCTTCAGTCTCAGAAGATTCTATCGTTAAGGAATGGGGACCATCTTCTAATATATTTAGAGGTATAAAAACAAGATCATTTTCTCTTTTCATCTCTAAATCTTTTTTCTCCCCATCAATGAGCAATGTAAACTTCTTAACACCTGGCTCTACATAAAGAACGACCTCACCCATTTCATCTATAATATCTCCATCCTGAGGAAATACAAGAGCGACTTTTGCTTTTTCTTCAGGTAAAGGGCTAATTTCCTTTTTCTGCTGTTTCTCAACTTGTTGTACAATTCTCTTAACATTTTTTACGCTCTTATTCTCAAGATTTTTTGTTCCCTTTACATATTTTACATTCACAGGTGTTTCTATCTTTCTCGTTATTTTTCTCATATCGGTAGAAATAAATCCAATTGCTATCGAAATAATAACTGCGGCTGCTACTGCAATAGCAGAATAGAGCCTATACCTTTTTCTCCTTATCCTTTCTAAAATTTGGCTTTCCAAAAAAGCTGCCGAAGGAAGTTCCTTTAGTCTATCCTGCAATGCAGACTTTACCATTTGTGCCTTTTCAAGTTTTTCTCTGCATTTTTTACAGGTAAGTAAGTGGTCTTCAAATTCTTGTTTCTTTGAATCCTTAAGCTCCCCATCCAGATAACCTTGTATAAGTTCCCTAAATTCTTTACAATCCATTTCCCACCTCCATCATCTTCTCAATACTCTTTCTTGCCCTTGCTAATCTTGAGCGAACAGTTCCAATGGGTATGGAAAGAAGATTTGATATCTTTTTATAATTTAAACCCTCATAATATTTTAAAAATATAACATCTTTATATACATCAGGCAATGAATCAATAATTTTATTCAATCTGTTAATTTTATCCTCTTTTTCTACAATATCTAATGGATTTTCCCCTCCTTCAATATTATCAGATAGCTCCACTTTTTTAATTCTGGCTTCTTTTTGCCTTATTCTGTTAATCCTATTGATTGCAATTCTATAAAGCCAGGTATATGGATCAGATTCAAATCGAAATTTCCTGTAATTTTTATATGCAAGTAAAAAAACATCCTGTGTTATATCAAGGGCATCATAGTAATCCTGTACAAAATAGAATGCAAGTTTAAAAATTCTGTCAGAATACATCCTAACAACCTCCTCAAAGGGAGGGGGGCTCTCCCCCCTCCTACTCCGCTGTTGAAACATACGGTATTATCCATGCATCAGCATCATAAGGATAAAGAGTCGAATCATCCTCAAACAATGTTTCATACTTGATTACATCTACTCCAAGTCTTCTAATTCCATCTTTGTAACAGGATCTCCATATACCTTTGTAGACACCCGGATTTTGCTCTCTTATTCTGTACCTGCGTATCCTTCCCCAGGCAAGCGTATGAACAAACACACAGACACTTACAGATTCTGGGCTTGTATAAACAGTAATAGTTGCATCTGTCCCCCTGGGTATTGATAATAATGAATCTCTGCTCTGCAGTGTAAGTGGGTCTTTCACAAATAGAATAACATTAGAATTGAGATCCATAACCTTTACAGAATCGATGTGAAATGAAGGTGTTGGCGAAGTTAACGTTGCCCCTGAAATGTCAGTAAGTACCCACCCTCGATGTATTGAGAGATCTCCTATCCTTTTAAAAATCGCATATTTTTCGCCAGCATCGCTGAAACTCTTTGGCACATCCACAAGTGTATCAGGTGGATGCGGGGTATCAAAGGGATATCTGTGAAGAATTCCCTCAACATTCCTTGTGAATGTTACAAAGGCACTATCCCCTTCGATAGAAATATTAATATTTCTGCTCCAATCAGTCCGTTCTCTAAACCAGAATACATATTGATATGCCTTCGAGTTAGGGGTAGCAATAGAATCACTATCTGGGCGACCATAGTTTACATCAAGATCGAAGTAAGATGAGAAATCACTACTTATCAGACTCTCAATCTCGCTCTCATCACCCATTTGTGTACATCCAAAAAAACCGATTAAGAACACTGGCAACACTGGTAGAAAGAATAACAACTTTTTCATAAAAACCTCCTTTGGGTTATTTTTCTTTTAACAAGCTTCTGAGGCTCAGAAGTCTCACCTTTATTAAACGGAATTCCGTACGAATTTTTTTATACTTCCTTGTTGCATTTTCCGATATTCTTACTGCTGTAATAAATTCTCCGAGTAACTCACTTGCATTCTGGTGTATCTGTGAATTTGCGGGGGTCTTCCTTATAACCCTTCGTATGAAAAGTTGATCTTGTTTTATTCTATTTGTTATATCAATTATTCTGGAAAGCCTTGGGATCAATATGCTAATACCAACCATCTCATTCTCAACTGAATTAATCACCCTTTTTGCATCTATGTATTTTTTTCCATTTAACAGTTCTTTGGCTTTATTCAATTGCAATCTCATTCTATTCAGGATACCATTCACCTTTGATAGGTCGGAATCTACTGTCTTTATTCCAATGGTATTTCTTCTCAATCTATATCTTAATCTATCTATTAACCCCCTGTTGATATTTTCATTCAGGGTGCCCTTTTCTTTTCTTAGCTTTTCTATCCTCATTTTTAATTCCTTTATCTTCAGTCTTTTCTGTAGGCAATCTGCCTGATCAAGAAGAAGATCAACGTTACCCTGATTTTTGTTGATTCTATCAATTACCCTATCAGCATCAACCTTACTCCAGATATACCATCTTTTTAGTTTTGAAGGGTCAAATCTCTCTATTCTTCTTATAACTTTTCTCCTCAACAATATCCTTTGCAAAGGTTTTATTACAAATTTCTTCCCAGTCTCTTTTTGATCTACTGACACCTCTCCATTTATAACATCTGTCTGCGCCTCACTACCATTGAATGAAACAAGAAACTCAGTTCCCCGTACACCTGCAACTACAATTGGTGTTTCGATCTCAAACCCTTCTCCACCAAATAGCTTCCTTACCTTTGCCCAAATACTCCCCACTTTCAAGAAAAGTTTCCTTATCTTACCAGCTGGGGCTGCAATACCAATCTTTGTGTTTTTATTTATCATAACTGTGCTGGAATCATCAAATTTTATCTCGGCCTTTCCATCATTAACGAGAATAGAATCGCCCTTCTTCAATTCCATACCCAAAACGGGAATTTCCCATTTTCCTCCAGAAAAGACCTTTGTATCTCCTGTGAAAAGTGTTAAAACAACCCCAATTATCGCTAATAACATTATTCCTCCTTTTTTGATTAGATACATACTACAAAAAAAAGTTCCCTACATTGAATAAAATATTTCACCTTTTAATGAATTTTCAAGTGAGCCATCAGAATAATTACCTGTGTCCATAATTTGAAGTCTAAAATTATCGCTTATATTATAATTTAACAGATTAGAGAAATTGTACTTATCACTTGAGCCGTAGGTTAAGGATACATTCACACTTAGAGAAAATGGGCCCAAGAAGAGGGAAGCGCTGGTGTTTATAGAATTTGTGGTTGAGCCAAAATAGCCATAGTCTCCGCTATGAGAAAACACCGTTGATAGGTAAAAAACCTTTGTTTTAATTTCTGCCCCTACGGAGATGTAATAACTGATGTCCTGAAGAGAATCCCGTTTCTCGTCAGCATACTGAAATGAAGAAAGAATACCAAAATTAGAAAACTCAACGTTCAAATTATTGGATAAAAAATAGTTTAATGTGTTATTTAGATAGTAAACCTCGTTATCGAGAGAAAGAGAAATTTTAGACATATAAATATCTCCATCCAGGTGGAGTCCCCTCCTCTTTTCAAGGTAGGGGTTGCCAAGATTAAGAAAATTCTCCCCTACATCTCTATAAAACAATTTTACATCCTTCAGTTTAAAACCAGCTTCGTATGCCCTGCCCCTTATTTTATTTTCTGTAAATATATTTGGAGAACCCTCAGTAATAGCCAGTTGTCCAAATATCCCAAGTAGGTCATTACTTATGGAGAAACAAGGGGATAGAAGTATTGCTCTTTCAGGAGGTTCAAAGGGGAATCCCACAAAATTTGCTGTATCATCATATGCCCTGAAAGCAGTAAAAGAAATCTTATTAAAAAGGGTAAATTTTCCTCCATAAAACACACGAGGATATTCAAAAAATAGTGTATCATAGGCGACAGAATATAGATAGAAGGGCTTTAGTGAAAAATATCTGTTACTATAATCTTGTAAAAAACCAAGCCCTGAAGGAGAATACATAGTCAACTCATCAAAATTTAAAGAAAGGTATCCACCTTCAAGCTCAAAATCTTTATATTTTATGTTACCATAACCATACCATCCAAGAGGATAATTAATATCCTTTATATATGTAAGCGTGGTAGGGATGTTAAAAAAAGAAAAACCAGCATTAATCTCAGCCAATGAAAATAAACCTGGTTTATAGGTAGTAAACGTTAGCGAATCAGGCACAACATTTTTCGTTGCACCTCCTCCGATACTAAAAAAATCAATGTTTATACTTTTTACTTTTTCTGTCATTTCATTCACAAAAAAGGGAAATACAAGCGTATCTTCAGATGTAAAAACTTTTAATAGGTGGTGACCAGAACTCACTGGATAAGATTCTAAATAAAAATAGTCTTTAGAAATTTCTCCCTCGATTAGATCATTATCGACACTAACAGTAATTTTTTTATTACTCATAGGGGGTTCGAAGTATATCATAATATCAGGGTTTGGTTCCGATATGGAATCTGGGCTTAACACAAATATTGCTGCAATGATAAAATTAATCATACGGGAATTATAGACTTAATTCAGTAAATTTCAATATCTGATTGCATCAAGATTGCTACCATTATTTAGGACAAGAATACGATGAGTAAAAATAATTCTAAATAAGTGAATTTATCCTTACTGATTGGTTTCTTAATCATCGACAATAGATTTCTAATTTTTTATTGACAATCAATTGTTATATCATTATACTTCTGTATGCACATAATTAGATTAAAAGGAATTTCAAAGAGAATAAAGATAGGGTTTAACGAAGAAAAACAAAGGGGAACAAGAATAGAAGTAGATGTTGAAATTTATACGGATCTTTCAAATGTTGCAAAAAGTGATTCCCTGAAGGGGGGTATTGATTATACAAAAATCTATAACATTGTTTACGGTGAAATGAAAAGGGAACTGTCTACTATTGAGTCATTGTGCTTCAATATCCATTCTACGTTAAAAAATTCCTTTCCTGGTAAAAAGATTAGGGTTATCGTCAGAAAGCCCCATCCACCGCTTGGTGGTGAAGTTCAAAGTGCTGAGGTAGAAATAGAAGAATGAATATCTATCTTTCTATTGGTTCAAATTTGGGTGATAGAGAAAAAAATCTATTCGAAGCATTCAAGCGTATAAAGGAAATAGGGTATGCAAAAGGTTCTCATATTTATGAATCAGAGCCATGGGGAGTAAAAGGCCAGGGCAATTTTCTAAATGCCGCAATTAAGCTTATTACAGACATAGAACCAATTGAACTCCTTGATAGAACAAATTTTATCGAACTTGAAATGGGAAGGAAAAACAAAGGAGATTCTTCACCAAGAATTATAGATATAGACATTATTCTAATGGGATATATTATATATATGGATAAGAGACTAACAGTGCCACACAAAAAATTCAGGGATCGAAATTTCGTTATTATCCCACTAAATGAATTAGGTTCTGATGAGGTAGACCCAGTGACCGGATATACAATCAGCGAGCTTCTTGAAAGATGTAATGATAAGGGTATGGTATGGGAGACTGGCATTTTATTGCAGTAGAAGGAGTAATAGGTGTAGGAAAAACGACACTTGCGACTCTCCTTTCTAAGAGGTTAAACGGTAAACTTGTTCTTGAAGAGGTTAATGACAATCCGTTTCTGCCAATGTTCTATGATTCGCCAGAAAGGTATAGCTTCGTAACACAAATATTTTTCCTGCTATCTCGATACAACACCCTGAGAGAACTCACCACAAGGGATATCTTCTCTAAGGTTATAGTTTCAGATTATATGTTTGAAAAGGATAAAATTTTTGCTTCAATAAATCTAAACGATAGAGAAAGATTACTTTATGAAAATATATATTCACTCTTAAAAAAAGATATACCCTCACCAGATATAATTATTTATCTTCAGGCAGATACATCTATTCTGCTTGAAAGAATCAAAAGTAGAGGAAGACCATATGAAAATGGGATAACACCTGAATACCTTAATGCTATCAATGATGCTTATAACGAGTTTTTTTTCCATTATGAGGAGGCTCCTATACTGATTATAAACTCAAATAACATAAGCTTCACAAAACAACCCGAAGCATTGGAGATCTTGTTGCAACAATTGGACAGGTTAAAAAAAGGTCTGAATTTTTTCTCTATGGCTTAAGATGAAAATAGTAAAATCAATAGCGGAAATGAAGAAAATCTCCCACAAAATTCATTCATCTTCACTAAAAATAGGGTTCGTCCCAACTATGGGATTTTTACATGAAGGCCACCTTTCTTTAATTAAAATAGCAAAAAAAATGAGTGAAAGAACAGTGGTAAGTATATTTGTGAATCCTACTCAATTTGGCCCAAACGAAGACTATTATCAGTATCCCAGAGATATAAAAAGGGACAAAGAACTTCTTAAGAAAGAAGGGGTACATTACATATTTTATCCTTCTGAGGAAGAAATGTATCCAGAAGGTTTCCTTACCACGGTAAAGGTAAAGAAACTATCGGAAATTCTATGCGGTGCATCAAGGCCTGTTCATTTTGAAGGTGTGACCACAGTTGTATTAAAGCTTTTCAACATTATTAATCCTGACATTGCTGTTTTTGGAGAGAAGGACTATCAACAACTTGTAATTATTAAAAAAATGGTAATGGACCTTAATCTGGATATCAGCATTGTTTCAGGAGAAATTATAAGAGAACAGGATGGAATTGCTATGAGCTCAAGAAATACTTATCTTTCAAAAGAGGAAAGAAAACAAGCAACCTGTCTTTACAGATCGCTTCTCATTGCAAGAGATTGGATTATGGCAGGGGAAAGAAACACTTCAATTATTATTTCAAGGATGAAAGAATTTATAAAAACGTTTCCTTCAACAAAGATTGATTATATCGAAATTGTAGATCCTGAGACACTGAATCCCTTAAAAAGAATTAAGGGATCCGCAAGAATTCTTCTCGCGGTGTGGATAGGCAAAACAAGGCTCATAGATAATCTCCAGGTAAATGTCTGACATAACGGAACTGGTAAAAAAGGCAAAGAGAGGTGACTTTTCCGCCTTTGAAAAACTTGTAAAAAGTCATAGCGCGAAAGTATATTCCGTACTTTTAAGGATTACAGGCAATTCAGCAGATGCAGAGGATGGACTTCAGGAGACATTCCTCAGGGTTTTTAAATCCCTTAATAGATTAAGAGGTGATGAAAATTTTTCTATCTGGTTAATGAGAATAGCAGTTAACGTAGCAAGATCCATAGTAAGGAAAAGAGAACCATATCATTTTAATATAGATACAATTCCAATAACCAAAGAGCTCTTTGACTGGTCAGAGAATCCTGAATTGGTCTTAAAAAGAAAGGAATTATTACATGCAATTGAAAAATTCATCAATGAACTACCTGTGGAATTTAGAGAACCTTTTGTTTTAAGGGATGTAGAGGGATTTTCAGTAAAAGATATATCAAAAATTCTTGGTATCTCAGAATCCCTCGTTAAAATAAGGGCACACAGGGCAAGACTTGTATTAAGGGAAAAAATTACTCAATTTTTTTCAAAGGGAAAGAAATAAATTAACCCTTCCCTTTCAATTTTTTTATAAACTCTTCTACCTCTTCTGCACCTTCATCGTAAAACTTATACTCTTCAGGGGCAAGTTCCTTAAGCAACCTTAGAAATTCACCAGCATGCACCCTCTCCTCGTCTGCTATATCCTTCAACACCTCTATTGCCAGCTTATTATCTGTAGACTCTGCAAGTTGCATATACATCTGTACAGCCTCATACTCAGCTGCCACCATAAATCTTATCGCCCTGATTAACTCTTCTCTTGTAAGCTTTCTGTCTTTCTTAACACCTGAAAAGGGATCTCCAAATTCTGGCATAATACACCTCCTTATAAAGATTATCCCTGTATTTCCTCCTTTTTGTATGATTTGATTTTAATATAAAAAAAATATTTGTCAACATGCCGATTTGCCTTGTTAAAAATCAACACAAAAATAGTAAAATATATCTCCAGAAAAGAAGGTATAAAAAACGAAGAAGGAAGGATGGAGAATGAAGAACAAAATTCCTCTCCATCTCTCCCCCTCGAAGGGGGAGATTAAGTGGGGGTGAAGGAAAGACGAAGAAGGAAGAAGGAAGGATGGAGAATGAAGAAAAAAACTTTTCCACTTCTCCACTTTAGGGGTAAAAATAACCTCCTCTCCCTTGAAGGGAGAGGACAGAGGTGAGGGTGAAGGAAAGGGAAGAACACCCTCCCTTAATCCCTCCCATCAAGGGAGGGAAACTTCCTCTCCATCTCTCCCCCTC
>Ga0190348_1000089_pt1 | contig 25003 bp, 19 predicted proteins | sample 48721367_MG_FD_161658 | JGI IMG/M metagenome (GOLD analysis project Ga0190348, IMG submission 161658) | Hydrothermal vent microbial mat bacterial communities from Southern Trench, Guaymas Basin, Mexico - 4872-13-6-7_MG | ecosystem: Environmental > Aquatic > Marine > Hydrothermal vents >... | reverse complement strand
CAATGCCAATAGACAACATATTACCTGCCAAAGCAGCCTCAATTCCTGCTTCCGCATCTTCCACTATCGCACAATCTTCTGGCTTTACTCCTAATTCTTTCGCCGTAAATAAGAATATATCCGGAGCGGGTTTAGTATTTTTTACACTATATCCATCTACAATGACATCAAATAGATTCTCTATTCCTGTTCCTCGCAAGACTGTTCTCGTATTCTTACTAACCGAAGCAATCGCTGTTTTTATCCCTCTTCTTTTAAGTTCTAAGACTATTCCCTTTGCCCCGGGTAGAATATTTTCAGAAGTCATCTGTTTTAATAATTCTACATAATATCTATTTTTCCTATCCATCATCTCCTGAAATTGTTTATTTGAAACTTGTTTTCCATTTAATAATATTTTTAAGCATTCACTTCGAGAAACACCCCTGAGTTTATCATTATCATCTCTGTTAAAAGGAATTCCTTCTTCATCAGCCAATCTTTTCCATGCCTGGTAATGATATTCAGACGTATCGGTAATTACTCCATCGAGATCAAAGATAACCGCTTTTATTTTTTTTCTCATTTTCTAATATTCCCTTCTTGATAAGTTATCTTCAATATCTCGTTATGATGGAGAAAATAATCATTGCCATAAATTTCTACTGGTAGTGACTTACCCATAGAGGATAGTGACTTTAAGGTAATTGTATTTCTAGTAATATCAACGCAATACTCATCATTTTGCCACTTAATTTTGAATTTCACCCTTTTCCATTTTTCCGGTAGATGAGGGTTGATTCTCAATCTACCTTTATTTGTAATTCGAACCCCACCAAAACCATTTACTACCGCCTGCCAATTCCCGCCAAGTGAGGCTGCATGAAGTCCATCCCAGGAACTTTTTAAATTTTCTCCTAAATCAATCCGTATTGATCTTTCAAAATATTCATATCCTTTTTCGATATCACCTATATCTAAAGCCAAAATAGCGTGTATACTTTGACTTAATGAAGAATCATGAAGAGTCCTTGGCTCATAATAATCCCAGTTAAGACGTTTGGTTCCCTGGGAAAAATTATCACCTAAAAGATATAGAAGCATAATAATATCTGATTGTTTTAACACTTGCATCTGGGTGATTTCTTCCCAGTTATAATCCTGGGTAATTGCTCCCACTTTTCCTTTATATTTTAAAAGATCGACTTCCCTCTTATCTGTAAAACCTTCATACTGATGGATAAAACCTGAAGCGTTATCCATACCAATATATATCTTATCTGCCTTTTCTTTCCAGTCACTCAATTCATTCGAAGTAAGTTTAATTTTAGAAGTAACCTTTTTCCATCCTTCTGATTGATTCATCTTCACCCATTCAGAAAATTGCATAGTTTTATTAAGCTGCCACTTTACCATGTAGTTCGTGAAGGTATTATTATTTATATGTTCACTATATTCGTCCGGTCCGGTAACATCATTTATTTCATATTGGTCCTTTTCCGTGTTATACTCCAATCTGCTCGCCCAGAAACGAGAGGTTTCTAACATAATTTCCAAACCATAGTTGTACATAAAATCGTAATCACGGGTTGCCTGGAAATAATGCCAGATACTGTATACTATATCACAAGTTATGTGTTGCTCTAATTCACCTGTCCATATCCTTTGAGGTTTACCTGTTTTAAAATCTACCCCACCCCATTTAGGAGTAACTTCGCCTCCTGTGTCGGCACATTCCCAGGGATACATAGCCCCCTCAAAACCATTTTCCTTAGCTTTTCCTCTTGCTCCATCCAAAAAGTGGTAACGATAAAAAAGTAATCTTCTGGCAATCTCCGGAAAAGTATAAATAAGAAAAGGAAGGATAAAGATTTCCATATCCCAGAATACATGGCCTTTGTAGCCCTCGCCGGAAAGTCCTTTTGCAGCAATACTTAACCTCTCATCATGAATAGGAGTCATCTGATAGATATGAAATTGTGAGAAACGAATGGCTAATTGATCAAAATCTGGTCCATCAAGAACAATATCAATTTGTTTCCAGAGTTGATCCCACCTTTTTTTGTGAGCTTCAAAAAGCTCATCATAACCAATTTTTATAGATCTTTTTAAATTGTCTATCGCTGCTTTTTCTATTTCTTTATCTGAAACTTTTTCTTTTCCCTTAAAATCAGGATCACGAGTTGTATATACGGTAACCATTTTGGTTAAACTGAATTCTTCATTCTGTTTAATTTTATATCGGGAAGATAAAAATATTTTTCTTCGTTGGCTTCCTACCCCCTCTTTTACTTCTAATATCTTACCATTCAAATAGAAACGGTGTTTTGCAGCAATAACAAGACCGATATCCGATTCCTGAGTCCTGGAAGTCATTGAGATAATCCCTTCAGAAGAAAATCGTAATCTTCCTTCTTTAAAATGCTGCACGCCGCTATTGGTAACCTGCCCATTAATTCCTGAACAAATTTCAATATCTCCGGAATAATTAAGGGGGATAATCTTTACTTTTAGTCCAGTAAGATGTAGATTTTTAAGAGAAACAAATCTTTCAAAGGTTAATCGCGTTTTCTTGCCATTTGGACTTTCCCATTCAATATTTCTTATAAGCTGTCCATCTTTAATATTAATTTGCCTTCTATATGATAAAATCTTCCCAACATTTAAATTAAATTTTTCACCATCCAATTTTAATTCCATATTTAACCAGTCAGGAATATTAGCTAATTCTGTAACCTCTCCAGGAAATTTATCGAATACCCCGGCGATATAACACCCTCTTGTTTCTTCTTGGTAAGTTTCTTCTGTTGCTGCTCTTACTCCCATATAACCATTGCCAAGAGTGAAGATTGTTTCAAATTTTCCTAAATACTCCGGTTGAAAATCAGTTTCTCCTACTATCCAATTTCGATATTCATTTTTCCCAATATTATATTTAATTACCATAAACAACTCCTATCTTGTATAAAAATTTATCCCTTTATTCCGCTGAAACTTGCTCCTTCTACAAAATAACGTTGAAAAACGATAAAGAGAATTATAATCGGTAAAGCTGAAATAATTGCTCCGGCTAGGATTGGCCCCCAATCAAAAGTCCCTGAGGCATAAGTATCCTTAAAGCTTAATAGACCAATGGTTAAAGTAAACTTGTCCATTGGTGAAGTTATTATTACCAAAGGCCAGAAAAATTCATTCCACACTCCCTGGAAGGTCAAAATGGTTAAAGCCCCCAAGGCAGGTTTTGCCAGTGGCAGCATTATTTTTGAAAAAATTTGATAGGTACTGGCACCATCAATCCGGGCTGATTCTTCCATTTCTTTAGGTAATCCTTCAAAAAATTGTTTCATTATAAAAACTGCACTGGCACCCACTAAGCCTGAAATAATTAAACCGGTAAAAGTATTCAGAAGGCTTCCCCCACCAAACAATTTAGTTAATCCAAAAATACCATCCCGCAATACCAGATAATTTGAAATAAAAGTTACCTGTCCGGGAATCATCATAGAAAAAAGTATTAAAACAAACAGGTAATTTTTACCATAAAATTTAAGTCTGGCTAAAGCATATCCGGCCATCGAAGCAAACATTAGAGTGGTAAGCACTTTAATAATGGATATAAAAAAGGAATTAAATATCCAGGTGGTAAAAAGGCGCCTCCCGGTAGTGCGACTGTAATTTTCGTTAAAAACTCTGAAATGGTTATGAAAAATGTAAGGGATAACCCCGCTTACTAAATTATTCCAGCTCTGCACTCTTCCTAATCGTTCTATCCTGTTGGGAGAAAGAGTAGCTGATAAAAAATCAACTTTATAGGGAACCAATAGATCTAACGGTAATTCATCAAAATCTTTTTGGCTGGGATTTATTATGTCTATCTTATAGCTAACCTGGTTTCCATCCCTTACTGAAATGCGACCAATCTCTTCGACTGGTATAATTTTTACAAAATCAGCAACAAATTCTCTATCTAATTCTAAGGCAGCTCTCCCGGACCCTTTAAATCTTTTTGGAACAATCACCTGGGGAGGTACAATTTTAGTTCCCATCGGATATTTATAAGTAACCTGGAAAGAGACTTCATGGCCGGATTTTAATTCACCAAAGAAACCACCGCCACCACCTTGCCGGGCAAGTATATAAGCTCCTATCCAATTTTTTGGTGATAATTGTTCAGTCTTTAGAGTAGGTGGCCAACTACTGGGATCATCTTTTAAGCTCGAAAGCGCTCCAAAGAGAAAAGTCCCCATAAAAAGTACAGAAAATAATAGCAAAATTAAATAGATTGCTCCCACATTCGTCCAACGCCTACGTTTAATTTTCAGATTTATATCACTAGTATGATTTTGCTGGATTTTCATTAATCTCTTAAATCTCTTCCTTCTCCGGAAAATTTTTTCTGAATCAAAACTATGGTTAGGGTTAAGAGCGCCAATATAACAGCCGCAGCGCTGGCCATACCAACTTTTGGTGCAGAAGCTCCTGGAAATGCGCTATCATAAACATAATAAGCCAGAGTTATGGTAGATTCCAAAGGCGCTTGACTGCCTATAATTTTAACTTGATCAAACATCTGCAAGGTACCGATTAATCCCAGGGTAACTACTAAAAAAGTTATATGTTTGAGTTGTGGAATAGTGATATACCAGAATTTTTGCCAGCCTTTAGCTCCATCTACCTCAGCAGCTTCATATAATACCTTAGGAATACCTTGTAACCCGGCTAAATACAGTATCATAAATGTAGGAACAGTAGTCCAGATATTTAAAATCATAATAGCACCAAGAGGTCGTGGAAAAGCCAGAGGACCTGCCCAGGAAGGAACTTTTTCCCTCGTATTTAACCAAAAGATGTCGACTGCCTTTACTTCAGCAAGTTTAATAATACCGAAATCTTTAAGTACATAAGTAACAATGAAAGCAAAAATAATAGATATAACAATATAACTGGGTTCAAGATATTCAACCGGTCTTCCCCTTATTTTTTCTGTAACTACCAACAATAATTGTATTCCCGTTAAGAGGGTTAGGAACACTCCTATTGTTAAACCATGCTGACGAAGTAGGGTTAAAAGATAGTTTATAACCCCCCTTCTCTGAAACATCCACATAAAAATTAGAGTAATAACGATGCTGGAAGTAACGCTGGGCATATAATAAGCAGTCCTAAAGAATCTAATTCCCTTTATCTTTTGATTCATAGCCACTGCTAAAAGTAATGCAAATATGGTTTGTAGGGTAGTAACAATAATAGCAAAGGTCAGTGAATTTTTCAGGGCTGTGGTAAATAAACGTTCCTTAAAAAGATTTATATAATTATTTATACCTACCCAATTGGGTACGGAAAAAAGATCATAATCGGTAAAACTAAAATATAATGACCTGATAAAAGCATAGCTAAAAAATATTATAAATCCAAATAAAAAAGGAGATAAAAGAACATAAGGAGCTGTTTTCTCTTTTAAGGAGCTCCATCTATTTTCCATTCTTTTTACCTCCATTTATTATTTTAACATTATTTAAATTTTAATAAAAATTAAAATAATTAACAAATGAAATAAAAAGGGGAAGAGACAATCCTCTCCCCCTTTTTATTTATACCTATTACTTCATTAACTCATCTAATTGTTCCTGGGCAATCTCTAATGCTTCATCAACTGTCTTTTGTCCACTCATTACTTCAGATAAAGCTACATTAATCGGGTCCATCCATTTGCCGCCATATTCTTTAAACTTAAATGGTTTTACATTCCCTGCAGATGCACCAAGAAAAACTATTTTATTGGCTTGTGCTTCCGGTGTATCTTTTTCAAAATAAGGATTATCCGCTAAAGCCTTACGACTGGGTATCGCCAAACCTCTTTCTAAAATCCATTGTTGAGCAGCAGGACTGGTTAATGCTTCCATTACTTTAAATGCGGCATCTTTATTCTTAGAATTTGCATTTATACCCCAGGCTACAGTATAAATGAAATTACCTGGCTGGCCGGTTCCGGGGTTTTTAGGTAATAAAGTTGCGCCATATTTTAAGTTAGGGGCATTATCTCTTAAGAAGCCAAGAATCCAGGCACCTTCTAAGGCGGCAGCTACTTTTTCAGTAGTAAGGGCACCTCCGCCCCAACCCTGTCCAATATCAGCTGGCATAACTCCTAAGCCTTTTTCCTTTAATCCGGTATACCAGTTAAATGCTTCTTTAAAAGCCGGGTCCATAAGATTAGTTTTACCATCTACAAAGGGTTCCCAACCGGCAGCATAGGCAAATGCTCCAAATCTGGCAAATTCAGGTGCCAATGCCAAACCAGTTACTTCACCATCAAAGGCTTCTACAACTTTTGCTAATTTATTTTCTAAATCATCCCAGGTATCATTCTCATTAGGATATTGTATATAAGCGATATCAAAAAGGTCCTTATTGTAGACTAAGGCAAGGGAATTAAAGTCTTTAGGAATACCATATACTTTACCTTCAAAGGTAAATGCGTCCAAAAGCGAAGGAATTATATCGTCTTTATTCAATACCTCTGATTTAGCCAAATAATTATCCAGGGGCTCCACTTGGCCTGCTTTAATTATATATTCTGCCCAGAAGATATCCATATAAAACAGATCTCCAGCTGTGCCGGCAGATAGGGAATTAATCAAATTCTTCTGAAAATCATCGACAATTGGCTCATAAACTGCTGTGATTCCTTTGTCAGCTAATTCAGGCACCACAAATTTATTAATTAATTCTTCTACGATAGATTGATCGGTTCCGCCCCAACCTACGATTCTTACCTCAGTTTCTGCCATACTTACAGCAGAAAAAACAAGCAGCATACTTACGATTAATAAAATACTTAAATTCCTTTTCATTTTTCTCCTCCATAAATTTTATTTTCAAAATTACTGAGCAAGTATACATCTTTAACAATTTTTACAGTATCTATCCCCCCCTTCCATTTTTTAAATTTTACTCTCGGGTGTTTTTTCAAATTCTCCATCTAATTTATTAATATTAACTGCGCTGCATGAATCTCGAATTATTAATTTCGGTTTTAGCAAATATTTTTGCTGTGGCTCTTTACCTTTTATTTTATTTAAAATTAGCCTCACAGACCATTTCCCCATACCAACAGCATCCTGTCCAACGGTAGTTAGCCTTGGCGTGGAATAATCTGCCATAGGGATATTATCAAACCCAATGATAGACATATCCGCAGGTAAGTTAAAACCATTTTTTTTAAAAGCTCTCATGGCTCCCAGTGCCATTAAATCACTGGCAATAAAAATCGCAGTCGGTAGTTTTTCTAACTTCATTATCTTTTCTGCACATTGATAGCCGCTATCTTCGGTAAAATCCCCTGCAAAAACCAACCTTTCATCATAAACTTCTTTCTCTTCCAAATAACCTTGATAAGCATTTAATCTATCCCAAGAAACCTGAGCATTGCAATGACCATTGATTATAGCTATTTTACGATGACCGAGTTTCCATAAATAATCTAAAGCTAACCCAACACCTAATTTATTATCAGTGCTAATAAAATTAACATTTTCACCTTCTATGTAAGTATCAATAATTGAAATAGGAAAAGTAGAATTTTTAATTTTCTTGATATGGGGGTCATCTAATCGTAAGCCGGTAAATATTGCTCCTTCAGCCCTTCGTTCCTTACATAATTCTATATATGACTTTTTGTTTAAAAGGTCACTATCAATGGAAAAAAGAACGATGTCATAATCGTTTGTATTAGCTTCTTCTAAGATACCACCTAAAAACTGTAAGCCTAAATCATTACTAAAAGTATGTTCTTGTCTGCTAAATATAAACACACCAATTGTATTGCTTTTATTGGTTACTAATCTTTTGGCAATTGAATTAGGGGTATAATTTAATTCTTTTGCCGCCTCACGAACCTTTCTTTTAAGCTTTTCACTTATATCTTTTCTGTTATTTAAAGCCTTGGAAACTGCTGCGGCGGAAATTCCTAATTTTTTAGCGATGTCTTTAATGTTAGAACTCATTGAGGGGATTTCTCCTTTAACGTTTAAGTAATTTACTAAAAAAATATAATCTTTGAATTACAAAGAATTTAAAATGTAAAATTTGAGGGTTGCTTTAACGTTTAAGTATATTTTTCAATATAATACACCATAAAATAAAAAAATGCAAATTTTTTTCATTTCATTTTATTAAACTCTAGTGCATTAACACTTGTTTAGCTGAAATTATTATTGTGGAGATTAATGGAGAAAGAGTAGTAAATTTTAATGCAATAATAATCTATCTTTCTAATAATGTTGCTTGGAAAAGGGAGAGATTTCTTTTAACTTGTGGTTATTATTAGTGCTTTCGACAAGTTCTTCAAGTTTTTGTAAGCTATATTTATAAAATTTCTTATAGCGGGGTTTTAATTCCAAATTTAATACTCCCTGATAATTCTTTAGAATACGGAATATTTTATTATAAGGAATCGTCCCCCAACCTACAGGCATATGTAAATCGCCAATACCAAACTGAATCAGATTAATGTCCTGTTCTTCATATGACAGTTTGGGTTTACCAAAACAATCATGGATATGCACATGTTTTATATAAGGTAGGGCTAATTTTATGGAATCTAAAAATTTAAAGCGATAATATTTAGAGGCCAGATAAGCATGTCCAAAATCGAAAGTAATTCCTACATTCTCACGGTTAATCTTTTTAACTTGATCAACCAATTCTTCGATCTTTGTGCCATAATTATACTTACTAATTTCTCGTAAGAACGTGGGCTTTGGTGTTTTTGGAGTAAAAACTGAGGGAGGAAGCATTTTATCATTTTTAAATCGTTTTGATAATTCCCAAATAGACTCTTCTTCTACATCCGGAGAGATATTTTCAATAGCAATGGTTACTCCTAAATCTTTAGCAAAAGTAGCTAATTCTTGCAAAGTTTTTATTTCTATCTTCTTTAATCTTTCAATCTTTTTTAGAGAAGGCAATTTTAAAAAACTATTTTTCCTGATGCCTTCACCTTTGATCTCTTCCTGTAAAGGAATTTTTCCACTATGGTATACAAAAATTTCTGCGCCTATAGCATTAGTAAACTCAATTCCTGACTTAAAAATATCCTTTTGTAACTGAAAATTGCTGGAATCCATTAGATTTAATAGATTAGGACCATGAACAGTATATTTTAACTTAAATTTCTTCAGAATATCTGTAATGACCCTGGTCTGTAGCCAATTCAGTCTCCCTTTAAAGATAGCATCAACTCCGTGAACAGGTATCTCTACATAATCAAAGCCTATATCCTGAAAATTACCTAAGGCCTTTTCAAATGAATCTAAATCTCCATCTATTGTAGGGGAATCTATATTAATTCCAATTCCTTTTATATGCATAGCTCCAAATAAAAACTAAATTTATTTTTACTAATTATTTCACATTATAGCACAATCAAATTCATATACAAGTATTATATAAAAATAGTTAAAATTAATTTTAAAAATTGACAATAATAGAAAATATCCTGCGATAATCTCGTTTTAAGTCTCATTTTATTACGCTCCACCCTTTGCTCCCCCACCATAAATGTTAAGCAAGGCTTCCTGCGTAAAGAAGAAAAAGATTAATACCGGAATAAGTTGAAATAACCCAACAGCTGCTACCATATTCCACTCGGTCATTACAGATTCACTCATAAAATTTTGTATGTAAACAGATAAAACCGTTGATTTTCCTGCACGTCCCACAGTGAAAGTAAATGGAATAATATAGGCATTCCAGGCAGAAATAAAAGCAAAAATAGATAATGCAGCAATGCCTGGCTTAATATTAGGCATTAATATTTTCCACCAAACCTGGAAACGAGAAGCACCATCAATCAAAGCAGAGCGCTCCATATCCCAGGAAATATTATCAAAAAATCCTTTCATTATCCATATACCAAAAGGAAGCTGAAAAGCAACCATCACTAAGGCTACTCCTCCAATAGTATTAAAACCAAAACCGCCGATTAGGGGAAGACCTTGTCCGATAATAGGAACCTTCGTAATCCAGCGTAATACAAAATAAATTGGAATTAACAAGGTTACACTCGGAAAGGCGTGCAGTATCAGAGTCGCGGAGAGAAATCCCTTCCTTCCTGCAAATTTCATACGTGATAAAGCGTAAGCAGACATTGCCGAAACAAAAACTACAATAGTGGTCATAACTGTGGCAAGGATAAATGTATTAAGAGTCACAATCCATATACTCTGAAATTTAGGGCCAAAAGGTGACTTCCATAAAAAACTCCAATTGCTCAAGGTCCACCCTAATGATTCTAGTCCCTCTGTCCTGGTGGAAAACGTTGTAATAACTAACCATAAAAAAACCAGGAAGATAGGCATACTAAATGCAATCAAAGCCCCATAGGCAAGAATAGATTTCAAATTTAAACGAAATTTATTTAATACCATTTTATTATTATTCTCCTATATATCTCATTATAGCTGATCAATTTTCGGTTCTTGAATTAATTCATTAAACTTGAATACACGCAAATATACAATTGCCATTACTATACCAATAATTACCAGGACAACTGCCCATGCTGAACCATAACCCCACTGAGTATTCCCGAAATAGCTGCTAAACGCGCGGTGATAAGCAGTTAATGACCATACTTCAGTTTCGTAAAGCCCTGGACCTCCATTTGTAAGAAGCAGAATTTGTTCAAAGGAGGTCAAAAGGGATAAAGTCTGATAAGTAGTAACAAAAAGCAAGGGCCATCTGATCATAGGAATAGTAATATAGCGAATGGTCTGCCAGGTTGAAGCTCCATCTACTTTTGAAGCTATCATATAATCTTTAGGTATAGCTTCAATAGCGGAAGAAAAAATAATCATCCCAAAAGAAGCTCCGATAAAACCATTCACTAAAATAATAAAAAGCCAGGGATTGGTATTAAGTAAGTATTCCCCTGTACCTATGCCCAAGGGGCCAAGGATATGCTTATTTATAACCCCCATAGGAGCTGGTCCAGCTAAAGCTTTCCACATCATAATATAGACAACCACCGGAGTAAGGCGGCACATAAGCCATATTAAGCGAAAGGTAAAACCAACCCGCCTGTTGATGTTCGTAGTAATCAAGGCAATAACCAAAGCCATCCCCACATTGAAAAAAATTAAGGTCATGCTCACATACATGAGAGTATTATTTAGAATCCTGGGGAAAAACCTATTAGTAAAGATCTTTACGTAGTTATCTAAGGTCCAGTTTGCTGGCTGCCACCACTTGAGTATTCCAAAATTAGTCATATCCAGATTGGTAAAACTTAAAATAAAAACCATAACTAAGGGAATAAAAAAGAATAAAGTTACCACTATAAGAGTAGGGGTAAGAAAAGCATATGGCAATAAACCGCTCTTTAATTTAGAAAAAAGTGATTTTGAGTCTGGGAAACTGGAGAGGGAACTCCTTTCCCTCTCCAGTTGGAAATTATCACTCATTTAATTATTACCTTATCTCCTAATTCGCGATTGAGTCCTTCTACTACAAAATCTACTGCCTTTTCAGCAGTAAAATCACCACCTACACACGCTGCTAGGGCTTCGTAAGTGATAGTAGAATAAGTCCCCCAGTAAGGATTGTTAGGTAGGAAAGTAGTGTAATCTAACATGTAAAGCGCTTCACTCAGTAAGCGAGATTCCTTGTAGAACTTATATTCTGTCTGACCTTTAAGGATTCCCAGATGTGTACTGGAAATTGCGTGACGGGTATTGGGGCCATAGTTAGTGACTTTGGCAATTAGAGCTACTGCTAAGTCCGGATATTTACACTGGGAACTGACTAGATAAGCTAATGGATGTGTAAGGGAATTGGGTTTACCACCCTTCTCTGCAGCCGGGATCAGTCCAAACCCAAAGTTCTCCCACATATAAGCTTCGCCACCAAGGTCTTTAAGAAATTTTTCTGCCCACTCAGCCCATTGCCATGTCCCACCGACCCAGAAGAGTACCTTACTAGTGACTCCAGGATGCCATGCTGAAGACCAATCTAAGCCAAGACAGCCCATTGATCCATATTTTTGAGCAGCGTCATAGAAGAACTTATAATATTTCAAGCCAGCTGTCTTGTCAAAGACTAATTTACCAGTTGCCGAATCAATGGTTTCTCCACCAAAGGCGTAGTAGAAAGGAGTGAAATCAGGGCCATTCTTCGGACGAGTCCAGAAGCCGTTACCTGGCTCAACAACACCCTTATCTACTGCCTGTTTGGCCGTCTCTAACATATCATAAAGGGTAAATTCACCTTTTTCAATTTTCCCGGATAATGCTGCTATTTCTCCATCTGACCAACCAAGTTTCTTTAATAGGGTTTTATTCCAATAGAGCGGTCGAGCTTCAGCATCTTGAGGAACACCCCAAGTCTCACCTTTATATTTAGTGCAATCCCATAGAGTATCAAAGACAAGATTATATATGGGGAACTCTTTTATTATTCCGTCCAGAGCAATAATCCGGCCCGCTTCAGCCTGGGTACCAATATATTCATGTCCAGTCAACCAAATATCAGGCGATTCTCCAGCACCATAGCCAAGCACAAACTCAGTTATATACTCACCCCAATCCAAGTTATCCTGTATAACTTCTACTTTTACACGGCGGAGATCACCCATAGCCTCTAAATCAGCATTAAGATCTTTTTCAGCTACTAAGAAATTATTGCCACGCCAGTCCTCCATGGGGGGCTTTGCTCTACATCGAACCTTAATAGGAATAATATCCAAATCCTGAGCTAAAGCCATAGCTGTAAAAGACATAACCAGAATTACTATTAATGAAATACTTAACAAACTTTTTGAAGCTTTCATTCTTGCTTCCTCCTTTTAAAATTTTGAAAATCTACTCAAGATATTAGATTAACTAATTTTCCTTTCTATCACCTCCTCTTAATTTTGTAGAGTGCCATCTACAGAAATTCGCTATGTCTAGATGATCTTATTGCTCCTAACAATTTTTTCTATCGGGTTCGATAAATCGAACCCTTACATCTCTGCCATTCTAGATCTTCTTTAATTTTACGAACAGTAGAAAACTAATTCAACAACAGGGATTTTTCAGTATTTTTATCAAAAAGATGAATCTTGTTTACATTAAAGTGCAATTTAACCTCTTCACCCATCTTTTTAGTAAATGGGGGAGCAGTAAGCACTTTAATCTGCAAATTTCCAAGTTTGACAGTGACCAAAACTTGCATCCCCATAGGTTCAACCACGTAAACTTCAGCCTCTTCCCCCCTTTTATGGTCAATTGTTATATTCTCAGGCCTGATACCTAATACTATTTTATTATCCTGAGACCGGGATTGAATAAGCTTACTAATCTTTGAGGGAATTTCAATAGTAATATCTTCATTCTTTAGAAGAAGTTTTCCCTCCTCTTGTTCCAGAGAGACATCAATAAGGTTCATTGGGGGGCTTCCTATAAAACCGGCTACAAACAGATTCACCGGTCGATTATATAGCTCATCAGATGAACTATATTGCTGAAGTTTTCCTAATTGTAATAAGGCTATTTTATCAGACATAGTCATAGCCTCTACCTGGTCATGAGTTACAAAAATTGTGGTAATGCCCAATCTTCTCTGTAATCTTTTAAGCTCCGCTCTCATCAAGGTTCTAAGCTTGGCATCTAAATTGGAGAGGGGTTCATCTAAAAGCAGGATATCTGGCTTCTTAATTAAAGCTCGACAAAGAGCCACTCTTTGTTGTTGTCCTCCTGAAAGTTCAGCCGGTTTTCTATCTAATAATTCTTCTATTTGAACTAATTTAGCCACTTCATTGACTCTTTTTTCTCTCTCTTCCTTAGGGGTTCTTAGTAATTTTAAAGGAAATGTTATATTATCAAATGCAGTCATATGAGGATAAAGAGCATAACTTTGAAATACCATGCCAATTTTTCTATCTTTGGGTAAAACTTCATTTACGATCTTATCTCCGAAATAAATACCTCCGGCAGTTGGTTTATAAATTCCAGCTATCATAAGTAGAGTGGTGGTTTTTCCGCATCCCGAAGGCCCAAGCAAAGCTACAAACTCACCATCGTTTATCTCGAGGTTGAAATTATTCACTGCTTTAACTTTTCCAAAATGTTTACTTAAATTTTTAAGCCTTACTTCCATTTTTATTTATCAATCTCCTATCGCGTCTTGGATTTATATTTTTATTAAAATTTAAACTTAACTTCTAAAATCATTTTATTATATAATTTGTATTACTTTCAGGTAATGTTTATCCTTCCTGTTCTTTCCTATAGAGTATGATTGAATCTTTCTACCATCCCATTACTCTGGGGAGTTCCTGGTTTAATCTTGGTATGTCTTATCCTATTTTCTTTGAGGAATCTTTCATACTCGTGTTTACCGTTTGCCCAATGAGTGGTATACTCCTTACCATTATCAGTTAAGATTCTATCAAAGGGTATATTAAAATATTTATATACTGGTAATACTTTCATTTCTAAGAAATCAATCGTCCTTATAGCCGTCTTATTAGTATAGACCCTCCATAAAGGTAATTTCTTGTAAAACTTAAGTTATAAAATTTCCTGTTTTTTTAATTCAATCAACAAACATAAAACTTCAATTATACTTATCTGAGCCATTCTAGTAGTTACCCCTTCGCTACCCAAAGGTTGCTCATCTATACCAGTGGCCAAAATTATATCTGACTTTTTAGCCATCGGCGATTGTAAATAGTTTGTCAAAATAATAATTTTACAACCCCTTTTTTTTGCCATTACTACAGCATCATAAACAAGATTGGTCGAACCAGAATGAGACAAGACAAAAAGTACTTCATTCTTCCCTATTTTATTTATTAAAAGAGGTATTAAACTAAAATCATCAGACCATTGACTATTAATTTCCAATTTCAATAGTTTATGGTTAAGTAACTTAGCTAAAGCAGCAGTTCCACCTGCACCTATAATTAATACTGAATCTGAATTGATAATATTCAAATATGCTTCTTTTAACGCGGAAATAGATAATATTTTAAATGTATTACTAATAGTCTGCAAGAATGACTGTTGAACTTTATTAAGTAACAATGGTATACTATCATTTGAATTTATCTCTGAATAAGTTTCTTTATAATTTAAGGCAAGATCTCTTGTAATATCAATCTTTAAATCGGTATATCCATTAATCTCAATTCTTCTACATAACCGTATTATTGTCGATACGCTAACTCCTACCTTTTCAGCCAGAACATTAATTGGCAATTTTATTACCTCTTCTGGGTAATTTTTTATAAATGTTGCAACTCTTTTTTCTGCTTTACCTAAATGAATAAAAGCAGAATTAATTTTCAGAAATACTTTTCCATTAATATTCTTTTTGCTTTTTTCTAAAACCTTTTCCATATAATTTACCCAGCTTTAATTGTTTAAACTTTCTAAGATTGTCAGGGAGGTAAATTCCCCTGAAACCCCTTTTATATCTTTTTTTATTTCATTTCAGTTTTATACAATCTTGTTAGAATATATTGTTTTTTGAAAAGAATTCATTTTGAAACATAGAAATTTCTTTGAAATTCAAATCCTACTAAATAACTTATTTTTATATTACTATTTATACTATACAAAGTCAATTAATATTTGCTTTTGCTTAATAAAAAATGTAATTTTTTTCGATATTAATATAATGAATAAGAAAAAACTCATTATACCTTTAAGGCTTTAGATAAATTTAACTTTTTATGACACAATTTTTGCTTAATAAAATAATTTAAATTGGAAGTTTTTGAATGTGGATAAATGACTATTTATACAAGGGACTCTTACAGATGATTTTTTGTGTTCCAACTTAATAGTAAAATCATCGCTTCCGGAATACTCTTAAAACGTATAAAAAGTACTTTTTTGAGGTCTCAATTTTTGAAAAATCGGAAATTTAGTACTCTGATTTTGAAATTCCGACACTCGAACATGCTATACAATTTTTAAATTATGTTATTCTCAGTTTAGCAAAAAAGTATTTGAATAGCCGCAAATATTCCACTAGCTATGTTGTTATTCTTACATAAAGAAAGTTATGTAATTATCCTAATGTTTTTAGATTATTCTATAGTTACAGAATATTTCTTTAACTATAGACCACTTATTTTCATAGGTAGCTTTGGGCAGAGTAGAGATCGACTTTATCCACTTTTATAAAACATTACTATCCGTCTGATATTTTCTGCATTGGATAAAATAGCAATTAAAAATAGAAACAAAAGAGGTTGATTGGTTACAGCACCAAGAAATATAACAAACAACCGAATATCACGACCTATCCTGAAATAATATTTCCCAGGGAAAACCTTCTTCTTCATCAGCCCATCATATTTATCCGCAGTATAGCTATTCATAAAAGACCCGATGATGGCCAAAAATCCAATAAATACATAGATTAAATTTCCCCCTAAAATATATGTATAATAAGTTAAACCAAAAAGAAGAAAGGCATCTGCATAGCGGTCTAAGACTGCGTCATACCACCCTCCAAACTCCGATGCTTGAAACTTTAACCGGGCAATCTCTCCATCGCAACCATCCACTATAGAGGATACCTGTGCTAACACTCCCCCAATTAGTAAATTAACATATCCTCCAAAAAAGAAAAAGAGAGCGCCAATCATAGAAAGTGAAAAAGAAAAAAATGAAATTTGATTGGGGGTAATATTTATTTTTAAGAAATATTTAGAAATTCGACTAGAAACAGGACGATTTAAATATCTGGAAATAGGACCATCAGACACTTTTTTTAAATCAGCTAAAAGAATATTTTCTGCCTTCTTAAATGCGTTTTCATCATCCACATCAATCCAATATTTCCCTTCAATGTCAAAGACTCTTGCCTTTTTCCGTTTGGCTAATATTTTTATTCCTGCTGAAAGAGAAGTATCGCCATTGTCTGAACTTTCTTCTAAAGCCTCAAATATTTCCGGTGAACAAAGAAAGATTCCGGTATCATAAGCATTATATTTTTTAATATTCTTTCCAATGTTTACAATTTTATTCTTATCATCAACTAAAACTTTGGTAACATCATCAACATCAACAGTTTTGTTCTTAAGGTTATGATCTACTGCCAATATAATTTCTCCATCGGCAACCTTCTCCTGCATTAAGTTTTCCAGTATAGATTTATCAAAGATATGATCACTCATCAATAGAATAAAATTCTCATTTATTTCCTTTTTTGCTGCAAGAACGGAGAGCCCGTTTTCTTTTTTCCATTGCTTATTTATAAGATGGGTTACTTTTAAGTCTCTTCTCCGGGCAAATTGGTTAAGGTGGTTTCTTAGTTTCTCTCCATTATAGCCAGTTACTATGTAGAAATCGGTAATACCTGCTCCCTTAGCATTTAATATTACTCGTTCGATAAGGGGTAATTCTAAAAGAGGAACGAGAGGTTTAGAGCCACCTCTGTTAGACAATCTAGTTCCTTCTCCAGCAGCAATAATCAAACATTTCATCTCTAATCATCTCTCTTTTTTTATAAAAATATTAAAATAAAATTACTGATTAAATTTATAAGCAACTACCGGGTCCAATTTTTGTTTGAAACTATTTACTTATTCCTTTAGGAAGAAATATAGCAAAATATTTTTTAAAATTTAATTCTTAAAACTCATAGTACAGTTTTACTTTTTTTCTCCCTTTTTTACACTTAAAGATCAATTCCCATCAAAGAAGCCCTTTTAATAATTCTATCAAAATCAGTTATCCCTGCTGTCCCTTTTCCTTCTACTGCAAAAGAAGCAACACAATTAGCAAACCGCGATGATTCTATAGGATCATCTGTCTGATAGTATTTTGCTAAAAAGGCTGCTGCAAAAACATCTCCTGCCCCGGTCGGGTCTTTTTCTTCAGTTTTAAAAGCTGAAAAGATAAATTTTTTACCTCTCCAATATAAAATCGATCCCTCTGCTCCTCGGGTAAGAATTACTATATTTATTAAAGACTTATATTCTTCCAACACTTCGGGAAAAGCTGAAATATCTTCTTCACTAAATATCAATACATCTACCCGGGAATAAACTTTTAAAGCAGGCATCCATTTCTTAGGATAAACCTGCCCTTTCGCATCCCATCTTCTCATTAAACCCTGCGGGGTTAAACCAACTAAACTATCTTTAAAAAGAGTAAATACTTCCTGATCAACTTCATCAGCTACCGGACAAATATGTACAATTTTCGCCTTATCCCATCCCTTAGGGATTTGCTCTTTTTTTATCCTATTTGCTACGTCATTAATAATCTGTTTCCTTTTTCCTTGACAATAGGAATTACAAAAAGTAGTAGTTTGAGGAGATACAGAACCGGCAATACTAATTCCCTTCAATAAACCATCACAAGAAAAGTCTAATCCTCTACTGGTAATTATTCCGGTAGATAGACCGAGTTTACAAGCGGTAAGAGAAGAATAGACCGCTGAACCACCGATTAATTTCTCCCCGGGATAAATATCATAAGTTACATGCCCAATAGAAACAAATTCCGGACACTCCATTATTTTTCCCCTCCCTTTTGCTTAACTCATTCTTTTCAGCTTTTTTACTTCCTTTTCGACCTTATTACCTCTTGCCCTTCTATGTTTTTTTTCGTTTCTTTAAAAATTCTATTACCCCTTCTAATCCTTTCTTCACTTTAATTGTCTCGTTTAATCTCTCTTCTGTTTTTACCAATTGAGACTGTAAAAATTCAATCATCTTATTTAACTCGTTATCATCTACTTTTTCTAAAATATTTTCTTCTACAATCCCATTTATTTCTTCCATTTCTTTTACCTCTCTTAAAGAAAACCCTGCTTTTTTTAATTGTCTAATTCTTTCCACTAATTTCACTTTATCATTTTGATACAATCTAAAACCGCCTTGAGTTTTTTTAAAAGGTTTTAGGAGCCCTTTATCCTCATAATGTTTAATTGTTCGGGGAGTAACTTTCGTTTTTTTTGCTAATTCTCCTATCTGGATAAATTTTTCCTCTTTTTCTTTTTTATTCTCCATAACAATTTTCCCCTTTGAAATATTTAAGAAATCTTAAAATATAAACCTATCTATTTTATATCATACTTGTACGTATAGGTCAAGTTTAACTTAACATTTAGGAAGTTGCTTTTCTGCTTTACTCTTTGCTATAATAACTGGACAAAGAAAATAAAATTATTAGATTATTAACTTTTGGATTGGAGATAACAAAATGGAAACTAACACTAAATTTTATGATATTGCCTTTATCGGACATTACACTAAAGATACAATTATATCTTCCGCCGGTACCAGAGTAGTCGATGGAGGAGCTTTTAATTACGGTGCTAATATAGCCTCAAGGATGGGATTAAAAGTTGCCGCAGTTACCCGTCTGGCGAAAGAAGATTTTCATGTTGTAGAAAAACTAAAAGACTTAGGTGTTGATGTATTCGCACACCTCTCCCCTCAGTCTACTTGTTTGCGCCTGGAATATCCTACTTCCAACCTGGATGAACGGGTAATATATGTAGCCAGTTCAGCAGGTCCTTTCACTCTGGCTGAAGTAAAAAAAATTCAAGCTAAGGCAATTGTAATAGGTGCATCTATGCGTGATGAGGTTAGCTTGCAAGTTATAGAGGAACTTGCAAAAAAGAAAACTATTCTTGCCGCTGATGTGCAGAGTTTTATACGAGTAAATTATAATGGTAAATTAGTTCCTAAAGAATGGCCGGAAAGAGATTCCATACTTGCTCGCTTGGATATATTAAAAACTGATGCAGTGGAAGCAGGATTGTTGTTTGGAAAATGTGACCTTTATACAGCTGCTAAAAAAATGCACGATTTAGGTCCTCGAGAAGTGTTAATCACCCACCGCGATGGCCTTTTGGTTTATGCTGATGGCAATTTTTACGAAGAAAAATTCTTACCTAAAGAAATTATAGGAAGAAGCGGTCGGGGAGATACCTGTATTGCCTCTTATACAGCTAAACGATTAAGTGCTTCTCCCCAAGAGGCAACTGTCTGGGCGGCAGCTGTAACCAGCCTGAAAATGGAAGCTGAAGGACCTTTTCAGCGTAATATTGAAGAGGTAAATAATCTTATTCAAAATAAATATAATTTTTAAATAAAAAATTTAATAATAATTCTTTTGTTTTGAAAATGTAAATAGCCATTGTCTTATGACATAAAACTATAAACTAATGACTACTCTTGTTTTTTGATATCTTCATAAGGTAAAACATGTAAGCTATTCTCTTTTAAACAAAGACTTACTTCTTCCCCGATTGTAAAGCTTTTTTGGGCTAATGGATTAGAAATTTCAACAGTAAAGATATTGTCATCTACCTTAATTTCATACACCAGGTGAGAACCTAAATATATTATTTGTTGGATTTTTCCAATAATAGAATTGGGTATCTTCGCTTTTAAATCAACTGCTTCCGGTCGAACAAGCAATAGAATTTTTTCTCCTTCTTTAAAAGTAATGTTATGTAAGGCGACTCTGTATATATTTCTTTTTACTTCAACTTCTGCTTTTTTAGATGATAATATTTTATTTACTTTCCCCGTTAAGAAATTAGCTTTGCCTATAAAATCAGCCACAAAATAATTGTTGGGATAGGCATAAATTTCCTGGGGTGTACCCACCTGCTGAATTTTTCCAGCATTCATAATAACTACTCGATCGGAAAGAGTCATTGCCTCTTCCTGGTCATGGGTAACATAAACAGAAGTTATACCAATCCTTTGCTGCAATTTACGAATCTCTAATCGAGTAGATACACGCAATTTAGCATCGAGGTTGGATAAAGGTTCATCAAGAAGCAGCACCTTCGGTTCCATTATCAAAGAGCGGGCAAGACTAACCCGCTGCTGCTGACCTCCCGAAAGATGTGCAGGTGAACGCTTGCTTAATCCTTCTAAACCAACAAGGTTAATGATTTTTTCTGTTTTTTCTTTAACATTTTGTGCTGATTCTTTACGTATCCTCAATCCATAGGAAATGTTCTCAAATACGGTCATATGAGGAAAAAGGGCATAATTCTGAAATACCATTGTAGTAGGCCTCTGGTTAGGAGGAATCATACTTACCTCTTTTCCTTCAATAAAAATCTTACCGGAAGTAGGAATCTCAAAGCCAGCAATCATTCTAAGGGTCGTAGTTTTTCCGCATCCGGAAGGACCTAAAAGCGTAACTAATTCCCCTTCTTTTACTTTAACACTTACATTATCTACAGCTCTAAGAGCACTTTTTCCACTTTGAAAAACCTTAACAAGATTTTCAAGTACAAGATAATCCTGTTTCATACTTTATCCTTTCATTTTCCTAAAAATTTATCCGATTACATTTATTAATCTTGTTCCTTTACCAATTCGATTTACTATCAGCTGAATGATACCGAGTGCAACTAATACAATAGATATTAATATCAGGCTCATAGCTGCTGCTTGAGCATACTGGGCATTATCAACAAAACCTAACACTGCAATCGTGATCAAATTCCATTTACCTGAAACTACAAAAATGACGGCACTAATTGCAGTCATGGCTTTTACGAAACTATAGGCTAAACCTGAAAAAAATGCCGGAGCAATCATTGGCAGGGTGATTCTGCGAAAAGTAGTATTACTATCTGCTCCCAAATCAGTGGAAGCTTCTTCGATAGAAGGGTCAATCTGTTGAAGAGCAGCAATACCGGACCGTATTCCTACCGGCATATTTCTAAATATTAAAAGCGTTATAATAATCCAGGCAGTTCCCGTAAGCACAATAGGAAATAAATTGGACTTAACATTAAAAGCCAGTATATAACCTATCCCCACCACGGTTCCCGGAACAGCAAAAGTCAACATTGATACAAATTCCATCAGACCTTTGCCAATAAATTTTTTTCTTATTACGAGGAAAGCAAGGAACATACCCAAAATCCCGGTTATGGGAGTAGCTATGGTAGCAAGAGTTAAAGAATCAATTAAATAATCTTTCCCTACCTGGAATGTTTCTATATAATTATGTAAAGTAAGGGTTGCATCAACTCCCCAGAGAGTCTGGAAAGAACCATAAACAATCATACCATAAAAAAGGAAAACCACTACAGTAAAAAAAACACAGAAGGAATATACCGGTACCTTAATGTACCATTCCAATTTTTTAATGCTAGCTCCGGTAGGTTTTCCGGTAACAGTAACATACGATTTTCTGGAAACCCAATACTTCTGGACAAAAAAGGCTATTAATGTCGGCACCAGAAGGAGTATTGCCAAGGTTGAACCTCTGGGAAGATCATACATGCCGGTAATTTGCAAAAAAGCCTGAACAGAGAGGACCCGGAAATTTCCAGAAATTACCATGGGATTTCCAAAATCAGCCATAGACTGAATAAATACCAATAGCCAGGCACTGGCAATTCCAGGGATTGCCAAAGGTAAAGTTACGGTAGAAAAAACTTTAGCCCGAGATGCTCCCAAATCCATAGAAGCTTCTTCCAACGCCGGGTCAATGGCCTGAAGGATTCCAACTAAAGTAAGAAAAGCCGTAGGGCTATAAGCAATGGTTTCTACAACCACTAATCCTCCAAATCCATATATTGAATATTTACCGATAATTTTAGATAAAAACGGCGTGAGGACTCCCGTTCTTCCAAAAAGAAGAATAGCTGCCAGAGCAACTACAAATGGAGGAGAGATAATGGGAAATGTTGCTGTTAAGCGAAAAAAATTTTTAAAGGGCAAAGGAGTTCTGGTTAAAGCATAGGCAAAAATAAACCCCACAATAGTTCCAAGGGTAGCAGTGCTTATGCCCAAAATCATGCTATTAAAAAAAGGTTGAAAATAATACGCTTTAGAAAAAACAGCCAGGTAATTAGAAAAATCTAATTGTTTATTAATTATTAAGCTATTTTTAAAAACCTGAAATATGGGAAATGCAACAAAAACTAATAAGAAATAGAAAATAACAATTATAGAGATAAAAAGTAACGGTTCTTTCCATATCAGCCTTAAATTTCCTATTATTTCCTTTATTTTTCTTTTTGTTTTGCTCATATTAAACCTTAAGTATTTCTAATACAATGTGATATCCCTGCTACTAAAATAATCAAATAGTAGCAGGGATATCACAATAAACTTTCAATTGAATAATATCATGCTAGTAAATGTTAATTATTTACCTATTCTGTCTCTCCAAGCTGTAACCCATTCATCTTTACTCTGTCCGGCAAGAATATGATCATAATCGATTAGTTTGACCTGATCAAGAGTAACCGAACCTTCTTTTACGGTTGCTTTTGGATTAACCGGTAAACGATTATATTTTTGGAATAGATTTTGTGCTTTTACAGTATAACACCAATCAATAAATTGTTTTGCCAATTCCGGTTCCGGTCCGCCTTTTATCAAGGAAAGCCCGCCAACTTCGTAGCCGGTTCCTTCTTCAGGAAAAGTCATAACTACAGGATAACCTTTGTTTATACCCTTAGCCATAATATCGTGAGAAAAAGCAATTCCAACCGCTACTTCACCTATCCCCACCATGGCTATGCAAGCGGTTCCTGATTTAGTATACTGATGTATACTATGTTTATCAAACTCTTCCCACCAGTCGAGCGTTTTTTCTAAACCAATCATCTGGATGAGGGTAGCATAAGTAGTATAAGCAGTTCCTGAAGTATAAGGATATGCCATAGCAATATTATCTTCAAAAGCCGGGTCTAAAAGCTGAGACCAAGAAGTTGGAGCTTTTACGTTATGCTCTTTTAGAAAATTCACATTAGATACAAATCCGATTGCACCAGTGTAAAATCCGGTCCAGGCCCAATCTTCTGCATGTAAAATATCAATTAATTCAAAATCTGTATTAGGTTTATAGGGCTCAAGCAATCCCTTGGATGCCGCATTTATATGAGAAGTATTGGAACCTGCATGCCACATGCTTGCTTGTGGATTTGCTGCTTCTGCTTCTACACGGGCTAACACTTCGCCTGAGGACATTCTTACCCATTCTACATCAATTCCGGTTTCTTTCTCAAAAGCCTCAATGTAATACTTAGCCTCTTCGGTATCAAATGCTGTATATATATGAAGCACCTTGCCTGCTGCTAGGCCTGTTACGAACACACTACATAACATAATCGTGATCATTAATAATGTTAAAGTTAACTTTTTCATGAAAAACCTCCTAATTTTTTAAAATTTTTACTACCAGACAAAAATACCTATATCCTTATGTCCTTACATTATATACTACGCTCTTTATCAACCTCCTTTCTTTTTTTTCAAATAATTTGAAAAATCAATTATTTGAAAAATCAATTAACATTTTACAATACAAGAAGCCTGCCTTGAGGGTTAAACTTTTTATATAAGCTTTTCCTTATTTCTTGCTTTTCTTTATAAGAAACAATATGATTATAATCTGCTTTCTGCCATGGCGGAGAAGTAAGAAGAGATTTGTCAAATATTTCCAAAAGCTTATCTTCAAATTCTCCTTTATATTTTCTTTCTATAAATCGTTGAAATGCTTCAGGAAAATTATCCCAGGCTTCCTGTTCTTGGCCAGGTGGAGTGGGATAAAATAATCCGTTATTTTCTTTTACCGCTTTTAAGTCTCCCCCTCCATCACCGATCATCATCACTTGGTCATCTTCATACTTGCCTGCTTTTTTTGCTATTTCGATATGGTGTCCCTTTGAACCCATTTCCTGACCGGCAATAACCTGAACATATTTATCTATTCCTTGTGCTTTCCAATAATTAGCTAAATCGGCGTAAGGTGTTTTGGAAACAATTAGTATATCTGCATATTGGGTTATTAATTCTAAACATTCTTTAACTTTATCAAAAGGAGGAATTTTTGCAGAAATATAAGGAAACATTCTGTTTACTGCCTCACTCCATCCTAAAAGTTTATATAAAGACAAATTAAGAGGATTTTGATTTAAATATTCTTCCAAACTTGGATTGCCTAATCCTAATTTATTCTCTTTAGTATGGGCGATATACTTGTTTAAAGGTTTTATATCTGGTAATTTTATATGTCTTTCCTGTAAA
>Ga0190348_1000088_pt1 | contig 25068 bp, 18 predicted proteins | sample 48721367_MG_FD_161658 | JGI IMG/M metagenome (GOLD analysis project Ga0190348, IMG submission 161658) | Hydrothermal vent microbial mat bacterial communities from Southern Trench, Guaymas Basin, Mexico - 4872-13-6-7_MG | ecosystem: Environmental > Aquatic > Marine > Hydrothermal vents >... | reverse complement strand
CAACCTCAATTTCAACATCATCCATTATCCCGGTTTGCTCAAGAATAGGTTTCGGAATACGCAATCCTTGGGAATTGCCAATTTTTATTACGCGCGCCCTCATTAGCGTCCTCCTTTTTATTAAAGTATGCACATTGTAATTACATTAATATCGGAAGTCAAGACTTAAGGGTTCCTTGAAAAATTAAAGTCACAATTTTACTAAAAAGTTAAAAAACACTCAACAAACTCAAAGAGTTATGTTATAATTTCGAGAAATCAACAAACAAAAATCCTATCTCTATGGAGCCTGAAATGAAGCAACTTGGATTTCTCGATTTTGATATTCGTCTTCACCGCATTGATAAAGCCGGTGATCCTTTTCCCGTTTTCTTGGACTGCATGCAGCCGGCAAGGTCCCTGATGCTACCACTATCCGGCGTTTCAGAGAAGATTTGATTAAGGCGAATGCTATTGAGACCCTGTTTATGCAATTTGAACAATTTCTTCATGAACAGGGGATCAGGGCACAAAAGGGACAGATTATAGATGCCGGTATTGTGCGTACTCCTATACAGCGTAACAGCCGTGATGAAAACAGGCAGATCAAAGAAGGAAAAAGGCCTGACGGCTGGAATAAGCACAAACAAAGCCAAAAGGATATTGATGCCCGTTGGACCAAAAAGAATGGCAGGAATTTCTTTGGGTACAAGAACCATATTTCTGTAGATGTGAAGTACAAGCTTATCCGCAGATTCCGGGTAAGCAGCGCCGAAGTGCATGACAGCCATGTATTTGAGGAGCTGCTTGATCAGGATAATACAAGTCGTGATGTATGGGCTGATTCTGCATATCGATCTCAAAAAAGAGTAGAATATCTGAAAGATAAGGGTTACCGGGAACATCTCCAGCGTAAGGGGGTTCGTCACCGGAAACTCAGCAGATGGGAGCAACAGGGCAACAGGACCCGTTCTAGAATACGATCCCGGGTTGAACATGTATTTGGTATACAGGCCCAAAAAGCCACCAGCATGATACTCCGAGGTATTGGTATTATACGAGCCAAGACGAAGATTGGTTTGCGCAACCTGGTGTATAATTTTGACCGATACGGCTCTCTTGTTGCTACTCATTAGGCAAAGTATGTCCTGATAATAAAAATAACGTTTTTATGAGGTAAAAGACCTCAGAAAAAATCAAATGCCTAATTAGATCGGCTATACAAAAATATCGAATTCTCTCAGCTAATAATAGTTATTGGCAACTTTTTGCCTGATTAGCAATTATTCAAGGTTCCCTAAAATATTTGATGGGGAAGCGTCTTTTATTTACCCTGCTTTGCAAAGCCGCCTGAAGTAAGGGCAGGTTCTGCAACCGGCAAAATCAGAAGGATCGTAGGTAAAGGGAATTTCTGGATTCAATATCTCTTTAATAATAGTCTTGAAGGCCGGGACATATATTCCCTGTACAATTTTATCCGGGCAGTCACCTTGCTTAAATAAGATGGTCCGAAGGGCGTTCAGGTTGCTTGATTCTTCAAGACCTCTAAGCCCGTATAGGGCCGCATTCATCTTGGACCATCCGTATCCCAGAGCATAGTGTTGGTCACAAAGGAGCAGATACATGGGCAACTGGAAAGAGACAAGCTCTTGTCTAATCGACTCTCTGTCTGAGATCCTGGAGGCAATTGTGGCCCTGGGCATTCTTATTTTACTCCCGGTCTTGTAATCTATAACCCAAATAATTCCCTCCCTGTCCCTTTCCACCCTGTCGAGTACTCCTTTAATTCCGGTTTTGAGACCTTTCTCAAGGTGGAAATCCATTTTGCAGGGGACCTCAAGGCCCATCAACAGATGACCCTGTGAGTGTTCTTTCTCAAGTCGCAGGAAATTTTTAAGACGATAGATCAACACCTCTCTGAAGAGTCTCACGCCCCCGCTCCATTCAGACTTCGGCCCAAAGGTTTCCTTAAGTGCTATATCAGACTTTGTCTCGATATCATTATCATAATCAGCATTGAAGTGAATCTTTTTGCCCAGCCAGGGCAGGTAAAATTCCCTTAGTATCTTATGTACCAGATTGCCCACCAAGAGGGGATCGATTTCATCCATATCCAGGGTATCAGGGATATCTAATTTCAGGATATACTTTGCGTAGAATCTGAAAGGGCAAGAGAGATAGGTATCAAGGGCAGTTGCTGAAAAAGTGAATAAAGAAAGAAAATCAATAAGTTGTCCGGACTTTTTCACTGGAAACCCAGAGGAAGTCCTGGTCTTGGGGATATTAAACGTTCTGTGAACCGGAATTACACCCCGATGACCTGCCTGCTTTTCAGCTTCCCATATAAATTCTTCAATAAACCGGCTTTTCATCTGGCCCCTGTCTTCAGAAAAGAACAAGTGGATTTTCTCCGCCCCTGCAAGCAGCCTTTGAAGATGGTACCGGCTTATCTCGACTGCCTGTCTCTTGTCAGGAAGGCCAAGATGCCTGCGTAGATCAGGGGGCAGGATGGGATCAGGCCTGGTTTTAGGAGGAAGCACACCCTCGTTAACATCAAAAATCATCACATGCTGAAATTTCAGGCACCTTGTCTCCAGAAAACCCAATATCTGAAAGCCCTCTAAGGGGATACCCCGAAATGGAATTCTGCTCTGCCGAACCAGATAACCAAGCAGCGAGTGAAGACCGGAGGCTGAAGCAGCCTCCTTGGCCACAGGGCCGTCTTTAAGTTCCTCCAGAAGCCCAGCCATGGCTGACATAAATTCACCTGTCAGTGGATAAGCGGTAGCAGTTCCATGCTCTATTATCCAATTAAGTAATCTTTCGAGGGCCTTGGCGAGTTCACCCACTTTTTTCAGTTTTTCAAATTCTCTGAAACAAAACTGGTGAACCAGGGACAGAGAACTAGAAGCAGAGAAATCCCTTTCATCCAGATGAGCGATTGCATTTTCAACCTCATCGAGTCCTACAAAGCTTTTCTTTTTCCTGACCAGCCAAACCTCAAGAAAATGGACCACAGATCTAAGGGACGAAATGGTTGATTGGCTGTCTAATCGCAGGTTCTTTATATACGGATGCCTGAGCACGGCCAAGTAACTGGGGGCATAGTATTTACCGTCTACGCGTTCCTCCTGTGTCTCCAATACCGCATCAAGCAGTTTGGCAAGTGCTGTGCGTTCAAGTGGATAGCCCATGGATATATTATATGGAACAGATGTCTCCTCAAACAGCCGGTTCAGCACCGGAATAAGGGGTTCAGGCCTTGGAAGGACTATAGCTTCCTGATCTGGTGCAAGTGCTTCCTTACCTTTCAGCTCACGAGCAAATATATCTTCAGCCATCTGTAATTGGGAGTGGAGATCCATGCCCTGATGTAATTTGATGTTTTGATAATTCAAAGGATCTGGAGATTGATTTGTCGATGTTCGTATGCCTGAGCCTGTAACCGAAGACCTGTTAATTTCAAGCTCCCATGTGCCATGACATACAGAGCGCAGACGTTCAAGGTGCTCCCATTTGGCGCCGATTGTCCGCCATTGAGATTGTCCGTCCTGGATTACTACACGGGCGATAGCAATCCTGGTCAAGGCGGAAAAGACCTTTTCTTCTGCCCGGTTGAGTGCTGTGAAGCCAGCGAGATATATCTGTGAAAAGGGCCAGTCCATGCCATCTATATGCTCTGATGCGATACGATACTTTTCACCTCTGGACCAAAGAGAATTTCTGGCCAATACATCCAGCCATCTTTTGTAAAGTGCGGGCAGAACAGGCCAGAACCCTCTTGCCTCTTCAGTAATACCAGCATTGGCGAGAGCTGACGGCACGGCTTGTTTAATGCGGTCAGTAGGTACTAGTTCGGTTCCCAATTCATCAAAAAGATCAAGGAATTTCAGGCCCCAGAAAAAAAAGCCCTCAAAACTGGATGTTGTTGCAGGTAGTGGCAAATATTCGGCATCTGCTGCCATACCCATTGCAGTAGTGTAGACAAGGTGCAGCAATTCCACCTGACCGGCATCTCTCCTACAAAATTCGCCATTGGATTTACATGCTATATAGGTCATGAAGCTATCTATGTCGAAAATTTGTGGGGGATGAAAAGGACTGCCAATAAGCCTTCCAAGCTTTCTTCGCAGATATAGGGCCGGACGCCTGCCTGGAAAGACAACTGCTATTTGAGAAAGATCCCGTTCTTCAGGGTCCCGAGCCATTATATCATCAGCCAGCCAGTCTATCAGTGAAGAATCTAGTGGCAGTGAGACATGTGTTTTCCGGAACTCATGGCTTTTACTCACTTTTATTTTAGGTGTTGACCTTGGAAGTTTGGTTTTCATGCCCTGGACTATTTGTGTATCACCCTTGTTCAGGGCAAGAGAAGATCTGCCAATGACAATCTAGTAACCCCCTAAATAGTTTTTTACTAGATCCAGCATTTCACTCGTCTTAAATGGTTTTGAAAGAGTTGGATATCCATATATCATAAGGTCTTCATCAAGTTCCCTTTTCAGCCTATCGATTCCAAAGAATCCACTTATATATATCACCCTGATTTGGGGATTTACTTCTCTAATCTTTCTCACCAGGTCTAATCCGTTCATCCTCGGCATTACAACATCGGTAAAAAGCAGATCCGGTTGGAACTGGTGATAGATTTTATAACCTTTGACTCCATCCACGGCGATCCTGACATCATAACCTTCCATAAGAAAGATGTCCCTGAATATTTCCTGCAGACCGAATTCATCTTCCACGATCAATATTTTCTTTTTCTTCTTGCCCGACCTTTTGCCGTCTTTTGTGATCAATTTAATGATCTCTTCATCTTTCATCCGGCTTATGATATTATTAACCCTGTTAAGTCTCTGCTGAGTAATCTTCGCCTTCTCTATATTTTTTGGATTTAAATCCGGGTGATAAACCTTGCTCAAAAGACGATAACCGCACTTTATATAAGAAAGGGCTGCTTTGTCGCCTAATTCAGTATGGATCTCTCTAGCCTTATCAAGCAAACCCAAAAAGAGGAGTTCTTTTTCCAAATCGATCCCGTTTTTCAATGTCCAATTCCTCTTGAACCTTACCAGAATGTACTAAATCCGTTCAGCTACTCCCTGGTCAAGATAAAGAATCACACCTGTGATCTCGCACTCCGGGTACAGTTGAGAAAGTAAATCCAAATATTGGGACACCTGTCTTCTGTCCCCTGCCCTCGTCCTGCTACCTGTCTTATACTCGCCGATCCATACAGTATCCTGTCCCTTAACCAGCCTGTCCGGCCTGAAAATTTCACCTGATCTGTCAGCCACTTCTTTTTCCACCCAGATCTGATCCCCCTTATCTGTCCAGAAAAGCGGCCTTGCTATGGGATGACAGATAGTTCGCGCCATGGCCTCAAGGTCTATATCTTTATCTATGTCAATATAAAGGCTTTTGGAAACAGGCAGAAAGACCTTATGAAGCAGCGCATACACTTCCTTGGGATTAAACCGGCAATCAAGGGGGCCATCCAGTCTTGCAAGAAGCCTGTGTACAAAATCTCCCAGCCCCGTTGCCCTGTTCCGTGTTGGAGACAACAAGACCTTTAAGTCAGGGGGTCTTCTGACCAAATATTTGGGCCACTTCCAGCCTTTATTGACTTTTTCGGTCCTGCTTTTTCGTGTCTTTTCACAGGGGGCAAAATCACCCGTTTGCCGCTTGAGACCACACCTTTTTTCTATTATCCGTTCTGCCTGCGGCCTAATTTTTTCTGCCGCTCCCCACTTGGCTATAAGGTTTCCACTTAAAAGCGGTTCCACCAACGACAGAAACCTGTTCTTCTGTCTGCCCCCGGCCCTTTGTGGAACAAATACGTATAATTCGTCTTTTGCCCTTGTCAGGGAGACATAAAGGACATTTAATTCGTCAAGCCATGCCTTGCCGCAATCTTCTTTATAGATATCCTGCAGTCTTTTGGATACATTTCTGAGCTCTCGGCTGGTATTCCATACTTTGAGGACCCCTGCATCCATTGAGTATATTCGGCCATCCGTCCTTATACCGAGAGTTGTAAGCGGCAATATAACTACCTTGGCCTCAAGTCCCTTGGCCTTATGTATGGTCATGATCCTTACAGCATCTATCTGCTGGGTGGTCTTTACACCGAAGATCTCATCCGGTCCGGTCTCCATCCACTGGATAAATCCCCTAAGATCGCCGCCATATTCAGGCTCTTTGGCATATAGCAACTCCAGGAGGTGACTTAATGCAACAAAATGGTCCGGGAAACACCGGATTAGATCTAATCGGCGGATAATCATGGATACAAGGTCATAAGGGGGCAGAAAGCCAACAGAACTAAAGGCGTCACTCAGGGCCTTTGCCCAAAGGCCGGGGAAATCCTTTTGAAGCCTTTGATAAAGATACCTACTTCCTTGCCATTTGTTTTTTAATCTTTGTTCCTCGATCCACTCCCAGGGACTGAGTCCCCCCGCCTCTGCTTCCCAAGCGGATTTTAAAGTATTTCCGGCAATTACAGAACTCAACGCCTGATCATCAACAGGCGTTTCTAAAAAGCGCAGGATCTCGAGGACCTCCTGCACCAATGGATCTTCTCTTATGTCAAGCTGCCTGTGGGAAAAGATCGGAATACCTGCTGAGATGAGACTGTGGCTGAAATCCTCTACGTCCTGATTGTCCCGGACAAGTATAAGTACATCACTGGGACTGTGGCGAAAGAGGACATCTCCCTTTAATAACTTAACCAGGCCCGCTTTTGATTCCTCTTTTATCTCCTCTGAGTGCCCTTCCTGGCCGAGGACCTCTATCCTTACCATACCCCTCTTATGGCTTAATTCATGGGCAGGTGGAAGGCGCTGCGCGGCTCCTGAGAACATGTTGGCCACATAACATGGGTCTAAGGCGTCCGATACGGCAGACTCTTCTTTGGCCCAGCGCTCAAGATTTTCCTTTTCAAATACCTGGCTCACAAACTTGAGAAGGACTTCCCTGCTTCTCCAGTTATACGGAAGAACAAGGTCTAGCGGACCAGTATCTCCAAGAGAGGCGAAGGACTCGGGACCATTCTGAAATACCTCCAGATCGCTTCCTCTCCACCTGTAAAGCAATTGTTTTCTATCTCCTACACAGAACAGGGAACCCCCTTGGGATATGGCATTATCAATCAAAGGGAAAAGGGTTTCCCATTGAAGGATGCTGGTATCTTGAAATTCGTCCAGCAGAAAGTGATACAGTTGGTCTCCAAGACGAAAAATTACTTCAGGGAAGGTAAACTCTGCCAGAAGCCTTTTTGCGAGACCATTAATATCACTGAAAAAAATGCGTCTTGATCTGGACTTGAGGTTTGAGAGCTGATCTCTCCATGGAACCAGCACCTTCAAATAAGGCCCTGATATCTCAAGGGCCCTGGCATCAGCATATGTTTCGGCAAGGGTCTTTAGTGTCTTCCATTCAGTAGAGAGGCCCCTGGGAATACTTGCTCCTTTAAGGCAGAGTTCTTTCAACTCTTCTCTTTTCCATGATTTTGAAGAAAGTGCCTTGGGGAGGTCTTTGCCGGCTACCCGTGACACGGCCTTGCGGCTGTAAGATTTCAGCTTTAGACCATGGGCGTCTGCTTTATCCAGAAAATTTTGGGCTGACACGGACAATTCCATGGCCAATGCCTTGGAGCCCTTGCACCTTTTTGCTGTTTCAAAGAGGAGGCCATAGGTTGTTTCTTTTTCATTAAGCGACTCCAATACCCGAAGAAGCTCAGTCCTCGGCCACCAGGAACCGCGTACCTGAAAAAGAAGATAATGATGCACCAGGTCCTGCAGCATTTCCCACAACACTTGATCTTTTGCTGAATAAAGCAAAACACGGTCAAGAGCAGCCGCCCTGAGCGGCGCCTCGTGTGTCTCGATTTCGTCTTGCTGTGACAACCCCAGTTCATGAGGGGCCGCCTGGATCAGCCGGTATATAAAGCTGTCAATGGTCCTGACCTGCCATTCATCGTATTTTGCCAGGATCTCATCTATCTGTTTTAATGCGTATTCCTTTATCTTTTCCTTTGATAAATCCAGTAAAGGAGAAAGGATTTTCATAGCTTTCTTTTCTTCAAAAGCCGCTCTTTTCAGAAGCTTCAGTATGCGTTGACGCATCTCCACGGTGGCTTCATTGGTAAAGGTTATGGCAAGTAGATTTTTGAGATTGCTCCTTGGAATCTTTTCTGAAAGAAGGAATTGAACAAACCTGCAGGCTAAAAGAAAGGTCTTGCCTGAACCGGCGGAGGCCTCGACCCTCAAAGCGTGAGGGAAACAGAGTTCACGGTCTGAAGGAAGAATATTCATTAGTCAAAAAACTGAGGTAATGCTGCAGATGGGGTTTTCCAGCGGAATCGTCCTGTTAAAATTTCAGCCGGTACAGAGATCATGCACTAATTTAAAAGTTTCTTCCGCCTTGGAAAAGACCGCCTTGACCTCAGCCCTTGATGGGAGTCTATCATATGATTCCCCTGTTTTCCGTAACTCCCAAATGGACCGGGTGATTTTTCTAGCCTCTTCTTGCGTATACGTGAGGTCTGAAATGGCGTTATAAAAGGCATTGTTATCCATTTCCAAAAAATCTTTTTTTGTTCCGGGAAGGGCGGCGGCCATGGCCTTGATCAAGGCTATGGCCATATCAGAGCAACGGCCGACGGCAATCGCAGGATGATCCCTCCTCAAGGCAGAATCTGCCTCCTCAAGATGGGTCTTGGCATATTTTAAAAAGGTATGTACACGGATCATTACTTAGACTTTTTAGAATTCTTCATTTAAAAAGTTGTATAGAATTTCGTTGTCCCTAACCCAGCCCAACTCCCGGCGGACCACGTACTCCTGGTATTCCGGGTCATCTTCGAGCCTTTTGATCTGCTCTTCAAGGGCTGCATTTTTTTTGTTAATTTCCAGGACTGACAGATAAATACGCTTGTGTTCCTGCTTCATCCTGTGAAGCTTCCATAGTCCAAAAGGCCCTACCATGTCCCATAAAAAGACAAGCCCTAATATGATACATGCGATCAAGCACAGACGGGGTTTGGGAAATTCGCTGTTTCTTAGATGAACTGATTCATTGCGGCTATAACTTCGCATACCATTCTCCTAAGAAAAAAATACAGAACTTTAATGAATTACAATTAGTTGCTACGATAAACTATTATTATAGTATTAGTCAAGCAATAGACATGGCTATACAAAACAGTGAAGTTTCCGTTCTTAGTATAATCAGGTCCGCAGTTCCCTGCTAAAGCGCCTAGCCTTTGAGGGCCTCAAGGTAGGTCTGGTACACATCCTGCAAAAACTGGCATACAGCAACAAGTGCTGCAAGACCCGTAGCCCATTTGATTATCTGTAAACGAGTGGGATTGTACTTGAACATCTTCTTTGTAAGTCCGATAAAGAGATAAACAATGCCAAAACCATAGAGAAAGCTGACAAGCAGCTGCCTCAGGATTTCAGGCGCAGAGCCTGCTTTACCTGAAAAAAATAGAGTTGCCAGCACCATGACTATCACATGTAATATATCGTGTTTTGTCCACCGGCCCTTTTGAGATATAGTTTTTTGAGACATTTTTTAATAGAATTTTTTTATGTCTTGCATTTGGTTTACTGGATTACCATGTTGGCCCATGACAAACAAGTGTTCCGTAGCTCATCTCACCAAGATTCGCCATCGAATCGGTCTGCTATGACCTTCGGCTTTGGGATTTTGTTTGTTGCCACACGTTTACCAGTCATAGAGCACCTCCCAGTGATCATGAAAAGGTGGATCTATCTGGCTGTATCGACAGGATATGGTTTTGCCCTTGCCAGGTCCGGGGCTGTTGTCTTCACTCCAGCATCGCAGTTGGATAGCGGGTATGAGATTTGCTCCCGGCGCTGAGGAGCCGTATAAGGCAGGTTTTTCTATCCACATTTCTTTTTCTTCAATGATTTTCCAGATAGTGCCAAACTTTTTACTTCGTATTCGCTCTCCCACATGGGGAAGTTCCTGCTTTTCCCGAAGATCTTTGAACCTGTATACAGAACGTTCTCCATGGTCCAGAATCCTTTCTCCAAAGACCTTGATCCCGATAGCGCCAAGTGGTGCCGTCACAAGAATTGAGAGTACGGCAACAGCCAGAATTATCTCTCCAGACGCCACTCCGGCAGCGAGTGGTACAGCGCCTATGGCTGCCTGAACCGTAGCCTTGGGAATATAGGCAATAACGCAAAAAAGCCTTTCCTTCCAATTGAGTGGTGTGCTGATGAGTGACAGGTACGTTCCAGCGCTTCGAAAAATCAGGCCTACCAGGATGACCAGAGTACCGGCTATCCCTGCCTCCCAGGCTACATGAACATTGACCTGGGCGCCCACAAGAACAAAGAGGAGCAGCTCGGCGAAAACCCAAAGCTTTTTGAGTTTCTGGGAGATGATGTGTGCGATCGGCTCGGACTTTTCCAGGATGATGAAACCAATGGCCATGACGCCCAAAAGGCTGGCAATGGGGACCCATCTCTTACATTCTTCTTCCAGCCAGGTAAGCATTATGGCCACGCCCAGAACAACCAGGGTCTTTTTTGGGGGACGCCAGTCGTATCTGGTAAAAAGACGAAAGAGTAAATAACCAGGTATAACTCCTATAATTATACCAAGGGCGATAGAGACCGGGATCTCACTCAGCTTGGCCCAAATGTTTATATCCCCTCCTCCATATATACCGAGAAAGATGGTAAAAAGTACAATTACAAATACATCATCTACTGAAGAGGCGGCAAGCACTAGTGTGGGGATACCTTTTTTGTTGCCCCTGCCACGGTCCATAAAGTCTATCATAAGAGGAACAACCACGGCTGGGGATACCGCGCCTAAAATCGTGCCCAGAATCGCTGCGTCCAGATAGCTGATGTGAAGCCATCCGGGAGCTACAAGCATGATCCCGATAATTTCAAAAATAGCGGGAATACAGCTCATAATGAGAGCTGCCCGGCCTACACGATTTAGCGTGTCACGATGTAGTTCAAATCCAGCGCGGAGGAGGATGACGATAAGGGCGATTTTTCGAAAATCGCCTGAAACTCTCATCATTTCGGGTGCTATCAGATTGAGCACATAAGGCCCGCAAAGGACACCCACTATGAGCATTCCAACTAGACCTGGAAGTTTAAACCGCCTAAAGGCGTAATCCGCCAAGAGGCCCATAACAATTATAAAAGACAAGCTCGCTGCCATTTGGTTTTTTATGATCTCCTTGATATATGCGAGGTACAGAGAGAAATTCCTGTAACGGGCGGGAAGAAACTGCTTCTTTAATATCTGGAGGCGGGAGATAACCTATTCGGTTTGGACCTCTCTGTTCCCCTTGAGGCTCAAAGATGATGAGACAGTTAACATTGAGAGATTGTGAATGTCAAGAACAGAAGCATTGTTTGGAAAAGACAAGGTTCTTGTTTCAAAACAACGGCCTTCCGGTCATCTCCACAGGCTGTTCAATACCCATTATCTTAAGCAAAGTGGGCGCAAGATCACAAAGCCTGCCATCCTTTATCAGCTCAACATCACCGATACCGCATATAATAACAGGGACCGGGTTGGTTGTGTGGGCCGTCATGGGAGAGCCGTCATCCAGAAACATGCATTCAGCATTACCGTGGTCTGCAGTTATGATAACCGCGCCCTCTTTTGCAAGGACGGCATCAGTGACCTCACCTACACACTCATCCACAGTCTCCCCTGCCCTGATGACTGCGTCAAAAACACCTGTATGGCCCACCATATCGCAATTGGCAAAATTGCAGATTATCACATCATACTTGTCACTGGCAATAGCCTCCAGTAGCTTGTCTTTTACCTGATAGGCACTCATTTCAGGCTGCAGATCGTAGGTTGCTACCTTGGGAGAGTGGACCAGTATCCTGTCCTCACCATCAAAGGGGGTCTCATTGGAGTCGTTAAAAAAGAAGGTCACGTGCGCGTATTTCTCTGTCTCGGCACATCTCAGCTGCTTGAGCCCGTGATTGCTTACGACCTCACCGAGGATATTCTTGTGCCTCACCGGAGGGAATGCTATTTCGAACTCACCATTATCGTAGTAATCCGTAAAGCCTACATATTTTATATCGAGTTTATCTCTTTCAAACTCCTTGAATTTTGTATCGGTAAAGGCGTGGGTGATCTCTCTTGCCCGGTCAAGCCTGTAGTTGAAATTTATCACCGCGTCGCGGTCTTTAATTCCCTGAAATCCTCTGATTATTCTGGGTCTTATAAACTCATCGCTTTCTCCGGCATCATAGGCGTTTTTAATGGCCTCTTTCCAGTCATTACAGACAATGCCTTTCGGTTTGGTAAGGCCGTCATACGCGATTTTGATCCTGTCCCAGTTCGTATCACGGTCCATGGCATAGTATCTTCCGATAATGCTGCCGATCTTCCCCCTGCCGGCCTTCTCTATCCCGGTCTCCAGATCTTCTATATATTTTGCTGCGGACCTGGGCGGAGTATCCCTGCCATCTGAAAAGATGTGGATATAAACGTCATCAAAATCCATCCTGCGGCACAGCGTAAGCAGGGCTTTACAGTGACGGGTGACGGCATGGACACCCTGATCCTGTATGAGGCCCATAAGGTGAAGATTCGACCTGTTTCTTCTGCAATATTCAATAGCACCCTTAAGGACCTCATTTTCATAGAAGCTTCCATCTTCAATATCATCATTAATGCGCACAAGCATCTGTTTAATTATTCTGCCGGCGCCGATATTAAGATGTCCTACTTCCGAATTGCCCTGATTACCTTCCGGCAGTCCTACATTGAGGCCATCTGCCCTTAAAGTGGCATTTGGGAACATGTCCGAATATCTGTCAAAATTTGGCGTATAGGCCTTGGCCAGGGCATTTTTTTCATCAGCCGGCGCAATGCCCCATCCGTCCATTATTATAAGACATACAGGTCTTTTTTCAGGCATGGTATTATTTGATTTTCTCTTTTTGGGAAAGTCCTAGAAACGCACCGGCCGAACAAAGGCGTCTTTACCTGCATATCGGGCGGAGCTGCCCAGGTCTTCCTCAATGCGCATCAACTGGTTATACTTCTCGACCCGCTCACCCCGAGCTGGTGCGCCGGTTTTGATGTGTCCGGTATCCAGAGCTACGGTCATGTCGGCGATAAAGCTGTCTTCAGTCTCGCCGCTGCGGTGTGAAACACATGCCCCCCAACCCGCGCGCTGACACATCCTCACTGCTTCAATAGTCTCAGTCAGGGTGCCGATCTGGTTAAGTTTGATGAGAGAGGAATTGGCAGAGTTTTCGCGAATACCCCTGGCTATGTATTCCACGTTTGTTACAAAAAGATCATCTCCCACCAGTTCGATTATTTCACCCAGCCGCTGGTTAAGAATCCGCCAGCCGTCCCAGTCATCCTCGGCCAGGCCGTCTTCCAGCAGGCAGATGGGATATGCATTGACAAGCTTTTCATAATAGTCCACCATATCTTTTGAAGAACATGTCCGATTTTCTGTGCGCAGGTTGTATAGGCCGTCTTTAAAGAACTCGCTTGAGGCCGGGTCCATGGCAATGCCGACATCAGGGCCCGGTCTGAGACCGGCCTTCTCAATACCTTTTATAATGACTTCAAGGGGTTCTTCGTTAGAGGAGACATCAGGAGCAAAGCCGCCCTCATCACCGATGCCCACGTGGCGGTCCGTTTCCATCAAAACTGAGCGTAATGAGTGGTATATCTCACTGGCCCAACGGAGCGCCTCTTTGAAGCTCCCTGCGCCATAAGGGCAAATCATGAACTCCTGAAAATCAGAGCCCTGCCACCGGGCATGGGCCCCTCCATTCATAATATTGAGCATGGGCACAGGCAGACGCCCGGGACAGGCACCGCCCAGATACCGATAAAGAGGAAGCCCCAGGGCCATGGCCGCTGATCTGGACACAGCCAGGGATACACCCAGGATGGCATTAGCCCCGAGGTTGGACTTGTTGGGTGTGCCGTCAAGATCGATAAGTACTTTATCGATCATTGCCTGACAAAGAGCGTCCCGCCCTTTCAGCGCGTCGTTAATCACGCCATTGACCAGATTTACAGCTTTGAGAACGCCTTTGCCTCCAAAACGCTCGGTGTCACCGTCACGCATTTCCAGGGCTTCACGAGAGCCGGTGGACGCCCCTGATGGCACCCCTGATCTGGAAATGACCCCGCAAGCCAGACCCACTTCAACTTCCACAGTGGGATTGCCACGGCTATCCAAAATCTCTCTGGCTGCTACATTTGTGATTTGTAAATTTTCTTTTTTAGTCATCGGTATTTCCCCTTTGTCAAAGAGTGATAAACTACAATCACTGCTTTATCATATACCAGGACTCTCAACCATGTCTACCGAAACCAATCTTGATATCCCCTTATCCTCCATAGTAACTCCATAAAGGACATCAGCGATCTCCATTACCTTATGGTTATGAGTGACCATAACTACCTGGGAATGTTCTGATATCTTTTTTATAAACTGGTTGAATCGTGCGGTATTGGCTTCGTCAAGCGCTGCATCTACTTCGTCCAGCAGGCAGAAAGGACCGGGTTTTATGAAATATATGGCAAGAATAAGTGCCATTGCAGCCAATGCCTTCTCACCCCCTGAAAGCAGGTTCAGATACTGGATTTTCTTTCCCGGAAGCTGTATCAAGTAGTCTATCCCGGAATCCAGTACATCCTCATTCGATGTCAAATTCAGTCTGGCGCTCCCTCCTTCAAATAGTAAAGGAAAGACCCGGGAAAGACTCTCATTTACCGAGTCTAGAGTCTCTTTAAAACGGGTCCTGCAGGTACGCTTGATCCTTGCTATCGCCCGTTCAAGGTCCTCGATTGATCTGATGAGATCCTCTTTCTGGGAATTAAGATAGCTGCACCTGTCTTGCAGTTCTCTATACTCTTCAACAGCGGCAAGGTTCACAGACCCGAGGCTGTCTATTTTGCGGGCTATATCCACAATCCGCTCTTTTGCCTTATCGGAATCTAATGGAGAAATGCGCCATTTATTACAGAATTTTTCCAGGTCAGCCCGGTATCGATCATTAGCTGTCTTTTTCAAATACACAATGCCCTGTTCCACTTCGGAAAAGGCAAGCTCGTTTTGATGAATCCGTTCTTCAACAGCCCTGATGCTGGTCCGCCATTTATTGATCCTGCCTTGTAATCCGGCAACAGTCTGCCTGGTTTTATTGTATTGATTTTCGATTTCTTCCCGTCTTCTTTTTTCGAGCAGTATTTTGTTTTGTTTTGCCTCGATTTTCAGGCGCACATCTTTGAGAGACTTTGCCCTGCGCTCAAGCTGAACTGCCAGATTTTGCTTTTCCAGGAACATTTTTTCCCGGTCTCTGTCTATCTGATCATTTCTGCTTGCAAGCCTTTTAAGCTCATATTCTCTTTCCTGAAGTTGAGTCTGAACACGGGCCATTTTTATTCTATATTCCTCAAGGGCCTTTCTCCTGCGGGAAAGTAACTGTTCCTGCTGTTTCAAGGCATCCTCACGGCCCTTTATCTGCCCCTCGGCTTTAATCCTGGCCGAAACAGCGACCTCAACAGCTTCCTCCAGCCCTTCAAGGGACACCTCTATATCAAGTATTTCTCTCTTGGCGTCTTCAATCTCCAGATCTATGCGCTGTGACCTCTCTTTTTGAGTCTCTATTTCCATAAGTAAGCTGTCTGCTTTCTGTTTATGATGTGCTAAGTCTTCAAAAATCAGGGCCTGTTTCTTATTGATCTCTTTGAGTTCGGCCTCAGATTCTGAGAGTTCGTTGCCTATTTCATCTTCATTACTGCGGATCTGCATATAAAATTTATGAAGTCTATGTTCATGTACAGTTAGTCCTGAAATCTCAGCCTTTCTTGCAAGTATCCCTGAAGTTGCCTTGTCTATGTCCCCGAAAACCAGTTCACCCCATGGCGTTAGTATTTCTCCTTCCATAGTAATGTGAAAAAATGTTTTATTACCACCAGTATTGATTGCACTTAAGGCGGTCTTCAGATCAGGCGCCACCTTCCAATTGATCAGCATATGGGCCACTACCCTGTCGACAGGAGGTCTCACAGTGACAAACTTCAGAAGGGTATCATCTGCTTCTTCGCCCACCTTATACCGGTCTTTGTCCGGTATAATAAGACTTGCTCTTCCCGCCGGATTATTTTTGAGAAAGGACAGGGCCTTATCAAATGCCTCAACGTCAGATACCACTAAGGCCTGAATTCCCTGCCCAAGGGCGATCTCTACCACATGTTCCCATCCCGGCTCTATTTCCAGAAAATCAGCAAGCACGCCCAATGTGGGGACATCGGACTTGAGCAACCTGTTGGTAGCCAGGCTGAAGCCTTCTCCCGAGGCATCGATGGTCTTGAGCGCATTAAGCCTGGTTCTGCATGCTGTCAGTTCAGAGTCCGCTTTATACCTTTTCCCCATAGTGGCTGAAAGACGCCTTCTCAAATTGCTGACAATGCGTTCAATATCTTTTTCATCACAAGACAAGGAATCCAATTCGGTCCTGATTTCTTCCGCCTTATCCATATGCCTTTTCAAATCAGACTGCAGAGTCTTTATATGCCCTGATATGCCCTGCAGCTCATGCCCTCTTTGGTCCAGACGGTGCCTGAGTCTGTTTTCCTGATCTTTTAATCCATTGCGCTTGCTGTCCAGTCTGGCGTGCTCGGCCGCTGCATCAACGAGCTGTACCTTCACCGTCTCCAGGGATTCCTTTACCTGGTCTCTGGCCGCCTTTGATTCTTCTATACATTTTCCCCGGTCCGATATCTCATTCAGGTATGATGATTTTTTTTCCTTAAGTATTTGAATATTTTTCTGAAGCCCTTCTCTACTATGTTCAATCAATGTTGCCTTTTCTTCAAGTTTCAACAAGGTCTTCTCAGCAGATTGCAGCCGGTTATCTTCCTTAATAAAGGACTTTTCCAGTCGTGTTGCCTCTTCCCTGAGTTCCTGAAGGCTGTCTTCCGTATCAGCCAGGCCCTTACGAATCTCAGCCAGGGCCTCTTCTTCCTCTAGGGCTTCCAGTTCGAACCTTTCCCGATCGGAGATATTTTTAGAAAGCCCTGCCTGTTCACTGGACAGATCAGCAGAGAGACGCTCTTTCTCTCTTTCCAGGTCTATTTTTCTCTCCAGCTCAGAGAACCATATATGGGCAAGGAGTGCCTGATCCAATTGCTCCTGTTCTTTTCTCAGCTTCAGGTAACGCCCTGTCTTTTTTGCCTGTCTTGAGAGAGATTTGCCTTGACGCCCCACCTCGTTCAAGAGGTCATCAAGCCTCTCAAGGTTATGTTTTGTTTGGGTCATGCGCCGTTCGGCCTCGCTGCGCTTGACTCTGAACCTGGATATACCGGCCACCTCCTCGATCAAGAGACGGCGGTCACCCGGTACCATGTCAATAAAGGCGCTAACTTGACCCTGATCGAAAATGGAGTATGTCCTGGTCCCAACTCCTGTATCCATGAACAGGTAGTGGATGTCCTTCAGCCTGCAACTTCTGCCGTTGATACGATATTCGGTGTCCCCTGATCTGTATATACGACGCATTATTTCAATCTCAGGGGTATTTTCATATTCCGGCGGGGCAAAAGAACCTGTGTTTTCCACGGTTAAACGTACTTCAGCCAGGTCTGCCTGCCTGTTGTTATCCCCGTGGTAAAGTATGTCGTCCATTTTCTTGGCCCTGAGCATGCTGGGACTCTGTTCTCCCAATACCCACCTTATGGCGTCAACAATATTGGACTTACCGCACCCATTGGGCCCGACAATGCCGATAACACCTTGGGTAAATGACAGTTTTGTGCGGGCAGGAAAAGATTTGAATCCGAAAAGTTTTAGAGAATTAAGGCGCATAAGCTATCTATATCGAATATCTTTCAGCCTTAGTTCGAGCTGCTTTCGCCCTTGCCATACATTTATACATGGCCTGCAGGCCAGCTCAAGCTCATCCCATGGAAGATCTATCTTATCTCCGTGTCCCCATCCCACCAGATCGACACTTCCTCTATTGAATGTATTTTTTATACCGCTCCGAGGCGTGAGAGAGAGTTTCAGGTGACCGTTCCCGACAACTGTTGATCTCATAACCGAGAAATTCCTGACTGCAAACACAGGGGGGGGATAGCCTGCACCAAAGGGCTCAAGATACTCATAAAATCGGGGAAAACCCGGATCAATGAGTTCCTCGATACAGGCCGTGCAATCAACCATAAGTCTGGGGCAGACATCCGTTTGTTCCAGAATCGAGGCTACGACCTTTTGAAATGCCTTGCAGAATACCTCTATGGAATCAGAGGGCAGACTTATGCCCGCAGCAGCCATATGACCTCCAAAGGAACTAAGGTGACCGGAACAGGCACAAAGAGACTCGTAAAGATTGATTCCTTCAGGACTGCGGCCCGAACCGTGGGCCTCATCTCCGTCCATGGAAAGAAGAATTACGGGCCTATGTAATTGTTCTACCAGTCTGGATGCCACTATGCCTATAACGCCCTTTTTCCATTCAGGACTTGACAGGACATATGCGGTCTGCTTTTCAAGTAATCGAATTTTGCCTAATGCCTGATTCAATATTTTATTTTCTTCGGTCTGGCGCTTCTGATTGAGCAAATGTAATTCAGCGGCAAGCTGCTTTGCCTTTGACCCATCTTTTGTAACAAGCAACTTGAAAGCTTTATCCGCATGGGCCATACGCCCGGCAGCGTTTATTCTTGGAGCGATGCGGAAGGCGATGTCCTTTGAGGTAACACCGGAGTCCAGAGAACATAATGCCTTTAGTGCCTTGATTCCAGGCCTGTCACATCCAGCGAGTATTTCAAGCCCCGCCCGAACCAGTATCCGGTTGTCCCCCAATAACGGAACCACATCCGCAACAGTACCCAGGGCCACAAAGTCCAGATATTTCTTTAGGTTGGGTATCTGAGTACCGTTCCAGTGCCCAAGTTCGTAAAGTCGGTGTCTTAAGGCCCTGACAAGATTGAAGGCAACGCCTACACCGGCAAGTTCTTTAAAGGCAAAGGCGCAGTCAGGACGTTTGGGATTCAGTACTGCAGACGCAATGGGAAGGGAGTCAGGAGGTTCATGGTGGTCGGTTATAATGACATCCATTCCAAGCTCTCCTGCCAGAGCGACTGCTTCATTGTCCGAGATGCCGCAATCAACTGTAATAAGAAGTCTGTAGCCTCTGGATGCGAGATTTCTTAACGCCTCTCCATTAAGTCCATAACCCTCTTTCTCCCGGTGGGGTATATATACCGTTGCCTTCAGCCCAAGATCTTCAAGAAATTCGAAGATTAAGGCTGAGGAGGTTATGCCGTCGACATCATAATCACCAAATACGGCAACCTGCTCCTTTCTGGCTACCGCCTCAACCAGGCGATCAACAGCCTTGTCCATGTCCTTCATCTTCCATGGGTCGCTGAGTGATTTCAGTGTAGGGCTGAGGTGTTGAGAAACGGCCTCAGGTGTGTTTATCCCGCGTTGATACAGAAACTTGGCAATAATGTCCGGGATCCCTGATTTTTTGGCAAGTTCCTCAATTACCAATGTATTCAGGGAGGCGAAATCCCATGGCTTTTCAAGGATAAAGGAACTCATGTCCAGGAGCCTAATCAGGCATCAAGGGGCTGTCAATTTGTTATACAAAATTAGGGCACTGTTCCTCTGAGCTGAATATGTGAAAGTTTTTTCCATGGTCCTGAATCAGGAGGCGGAGTTGAGAGGCTGAGCCTTTCCTTTCGAACAGGATGTAAAAACTCTAATTTATGGGCATGAAGACCAATAGAGGCATCAGGTAATGGGGTTTTGGCTCCATATTTGACGTCACCCATCAGTGGACATCCCATAGCGGCGCATTGTACTCTCAGTTGATGTGGGCGCCCGGTTTCCGGTTTGAGTTCGAGCAGATAGATATCCTCCTTGGCCTCAAGCAATTTCCAGACAGTACGAGCGAGTTTCCCCGGGGCTTTTGTAAGGCCGGGGGATATTATCTTGACGACATTTTTTGCATTATTTTTTTTGAGTATATGCTCAAGCACTCCATGCTCGGATGGAGGCCTGTTTTCAGTCAAGGCCAGGTAGGTCTTGGACATTCTGTGTGTACGGAGGTTTTCAGAAAGCCGGGAAGCGGCCTTTGATGTTACGGCAAGGCATACTATACCCGAGACAGGACGATCAAGTCTATGAACTACTCCAAGAAAGACATTGCCTGGCTTATTTCTGGTCTTTTTCAGATATATTCTGCCCCAGTCCAGCAGTGACATGTCTTTGCTGGAATCAGGGACGGTGGGAACACATGCAGGTTTTGAAAGTACCAGCAGGTGATTGTCTTCGTATAAGACCTGTACGTGCTCTAAACGCCCGGGGTTTAAATCTTGAATAGCAGTATTTTTTGCATCATATATTGGGATAGATGGAGCGGCATCCGCAGACGCCTTGCCTTTGGATTTTTGCATATGCGAAGTTTTATAAAACAACTTTTAACACTGGAGCATGAAGGGCTTTTTTATATGAGTATCAAATTAAGGTACAAGATTGTTTGTATGGTCAATTAGAGTTCATATCAACAATAATCGAAGAGACAAAACGACCATCAATTGGTATGTCATCCGGCAGATCCCCCCATTCTTCGTAAAGGGTCATTAAAGATTCCCTTACAATTGAATCGAGCCACTCGCGCGAAAGTCCTGCCTGCTCTGCAACAGGTTGCAGGGCCTCTATGCAGTATTTAATTGTCTCTGATAGTGGGCCGGGCCATGAAGAATTTTTTTCTTTATTGAATGAAACAACAGGGCTGGGTGGGAACCACTTGTTTCTCAAGTAGTTGAGTCTGCCTGCCGGTACAGGATAAACCTTCAATTCTTTACCTAATGTCTTTTGGGCAAGGGCGGTCAAAAGGGCCTGGGGTAAAACAAGCTCATTCGGGCTGCCCAGGTTGGTTGATGCCCATGGGATCTTTCCGGCCCAATTTTTCTGTTGAGGAGGGATATGGGCCATAATGCGTGTCCATTTATCTATGGTGATTATGATATTTTCCGCAGCGATCAGGTCTGCCTTGCCACAGAATGGTCGATACCTGCCTTGAACCGGGTCCAATAACAGGGGACGTTCAAACAGCAACCCCCTTAAGGCATCTGCCCATGCATCCGGCAAATACAGGAAATCCTTAAATATCCGGCCGCTATCTGCCAGGCTGCGGGCCTTTGCAGCCAATTTCCTGATCATGGTATTGGCAAATCTTATTATATCTTCTAATGAACCGGATTTCAGTATTTCTTCCGTGGACCTATGCTCTGTCTCTGCTGCAGTTTCCAAACCCAGATTGAGAAAGGCCGCCACCTTGAAAAGGGAATCGCGCAATGCATCAGGGTTATCGAAGTCAACCTCATCCACCATAAGGACCTTGTTTGCGGCACCCACCCATTCCCCTATGATTCGTTCCATGACTTTTGTTCCCGACAGTCCTTCTATGGCGGCTCGAAGGACCGGATAGTCTCCTATATATAGAGTAGGTACAAAGGCCGGGAGCAGAGCATCACCCTCTTTTTGTTCTTCGAAATAGGCATGTTCAATTTTTCTAATATTTTTACCTTGCAGAGGGGCATAGATATCAAGCGAGTCATAATAATCCGGAAGACCCCAGTCTCCTATTCTGGAATGCCGGAGACGAAAGGAATTTTCCAGGTTTTCAGCCTCAGTTCTCCACAGGATGGTCTCTAATACGTCTCTGTAGAGGCCGGGGGACACCTCGATCATTTTTATGAGTAAACGCCCCAGGATCGGCTGCAATGCCTCTTTTTTAAAAGACACGAAATATACATTATCCAAAGTAAATTTAGGAAGTACGTCTTTGGCCTCCTGTATATCCATTTCATCAGGCCTTTTATAGATTTGAAGAAAGGGCCTAAGAATTGAGGGAAGCAGCGTTTGATCTTTTCCCATCAGCCATTGTAACCATGATGCCAATGTCTCTTCGCCGATTTCAAAGAGGAGTAATATCCATGTCGCTATCTTCTCAGGCCTCAGTTCAGCCTTATACCACCAGTCAAGATCGAATATGAACTGTAACTGTTCCGCATTTGCCAAATTCAGAATTTGGACGGCATCCTGAGGGCCGATTGCCTTTACTGTCCAGAACAATTCTTCAACCGGCAGTCCCTGCACAAGGTCCGAGCTGTTATGAGAAAGAAGTATTATTTCCTGACGTTTTTCCCATGGAGTCATTAATACCACAGATGCCTGTTCAGCAAGAGGCATCTCATTCATCAGTACTTCGGCCTCAGCCGGCGGCAAGGTTAAAAGTGAACAGGGTTTAAGGATACTCAAGTCTATATTCCTTCCTACCGATTAGAATAGACAGAAAAGGTATTTATAAGTTAAATTACAATAATCATATCGGGCAAGCCCCACAAGCAGGATTTTATTTTACTCATAATTACTGAATTGATGAATTGAAAGATTCAAGGTATCTATTTATTCCGTACTTGGGGGAATTTGGCATCTTGCATTTCGAGCCTTTTGAGCGAGTCAGATTTAAGACCTTTTACATGATAACTATCTACTGCCTTTAATTTCTCAATCTAATTTTTTTGTTAAGGAAAATAGAAAATTATGGAAAATATTCATGTCTTAGAGAGTTTTCTATACAGCTGTTTTCAAAACAGCAAGATTGGACATCTTGTAAAGGGCATTGTTCATAACTTAAACGGTCCTATACAGATCCTGTCCATGCAGATTGAAATATTAAAAATGGATATCATAAAAGATATGAAGAGTATTGAATCCACCCTTGCCATCAGCCTGCCGGATAATGCCGTTCAAAATTTAAAGGGGCTTTCAGACAATATGCATAGGAGTATGGAACGGCTATCGCAAATGGATGAAGCCCTGAGTCGTATGGAGAACATGGTCAATGTAATTACCAATAGAAGCCAGGACAGGGAAGACGCGCAGAGGCCTTTAATCTTGAACCAGGTACTTGAACAGGAACTGGAATTCTGGAATGCGGATCTTTTTTTCAAACATCAGGTGGAAAAAAAGTTGGTTTTGCCCGATATCCCGACCTTGATCGTAATGAATGAAGGATACCTTCGTGATATGATTGATGGCTTGTTAGATGCCTGTATAAAACAATTACAAGAGACCAAAGAACATGAGCTGAAAATAATATTACGCCAAGAAGATGAGTCTGAGTGGTTTTTGGAATTTGAACATACAGGAAAGCCTTTTCCCTCTCAACGGGATCAAGATATCAATAGATATCCTTTGAAATTAAATGAGTCCCATAACGCACCTGACTCTATTTTTATGGCCCTAAATCTGGCAAGTGCCCGAGCTGAACAAATGGGAGGGGCTTTAAAAATAGAACCGCAAAAGGCTTCTTGTATGATACCAAATAAAAAATAGAGGCTCTGCTGCAATATAGAGTGTACTTTGTTTTATTTTTTAAGATCTCTTTGTCTTGCTTCCATGCAAACCCCAGCCAGGCGAATGTTTTAAATGCAATTTTTTTATTATTTTTTGACTTTATAAAACAGGCATTTGGAATGAGAGTTGTCGCGTACAACTATTGAAGGGAAGCGTTTTGATTTAAATCCCATAGCCTTACATCCATGAGGAAAGTCTTTATCCCAAGAGACATAGTAGTGTTCACATTTATGGCAATCGATTATTTCATCGGGGTCTTTGCCCAAGGGTATTTTTACGCATTTTACATGTTTTTTCGTGATCACAGTGCCTTTAATCCTTTTTTGGTCTAAAAAATAGGTGCCTTTTCTGTTTGATCTTATCGAATAAATCCTGCCATAAAACAAATCGAAAACACATTTTTGGGAATTTTAAGGGACTCCCCGTGGATCTGATCCGGAAATATTTTGGAACGTATGCAAGGTTATGGTAGGCTGAATTGGAGAATATCAAGGGAACAAAAGAAGGATTTACAGACTCGTTGGTTATTAAAAGGTGAAACATGAGAAAACGACATCATTTTTTCTTTATTTTTGTCCTTATCTTTTATTTTAGCTGTGCAGGATGTACCAATTCCGAGTTAGAGGATGCAAAGACTGAATTAAAGGCGGCTGAAGAAAAAATAGGCATGCTGGAGTCCTCATTGAAAGAAGCGGATGAGGAGCTTGAATCAGTTAAGGCTGAAAACATGAGACTGACCGAAGAGATTGTGAAGCTTCAGGAAGATTTTAATACGCTGAAACGCAAGAACACAATTCTTTCAGGCACCTGCGAAAGACTTGATGCCTGGTCAAAAAAACTTGCAGACGGATATGGACCAGGCATCTGGTACATGGACGAATCCACCCTTCCGGTCTTTGTCGAGTCAATGAAGTCATCAGACATAAATGGAATTGTCCAAGAGTTGAACGATAGATTCCGCAAGGACCATTTGCCTAATATTATACTTAAGGAGGTTGTTGACAAAAGGGCATATCTAGGTATAGACGACGATGATCTGCTGACACGGAGAATGGGGTCTCATGGGGCCAGGAGCTATATCAACGCTGTAACTTACTCTATTACCTCTGTTAAAGGTATTGATTGTATATGGCTGGATTTTGAGGAAGGAGATCATGCAGTACCAGGTGAATACTGCAGATAAATTCCATTGCCCGATCGGTTGGCGGGTTTTCCCCTCATCCCTCAGAATCAGGCCTGCCGGATCGCGATGAGTTTCCTGTTGCGTTATGCATTGCCGACAAACAGAAATGCATAACACCCTGTTTTGCTTACGTTTGAGGGAGATATAAAGATGCAGGAAAATAATATAGGCGCTGCCTCAAAAGTGACCCCGAGACGATTTGGCTGTCTGCAGGTATTCGGATTAATCGTATTTACCGTCATTATTACTGCAGGGGTAACCATTTTTGTCTTTAAGACCTACCTGTTTCCGTCAAAATTCAAGCCGGTGACATTGAATCCTGCCGAAGAGAGGGCACTGGCCTTGAAATTAGAAAAAATCGGGTTCATCCGACTAAAGCGTACCTGGTCTCATGAAGTCCCGGAATTTTGAGTTTGAAGAACTCCATGTCTCTATATCCATAAGCCTGTCGCTTCATTGT
>Ga0190348_1000086_pt1 | contig 25506 bp, 44 predicted proteins | sample 48721367_MG_FD_161658 | JGI IMG/M metagenome (GOLD analysis project Ga0190348, IMG submission 161658) | Hydrothermal vent microbial mat bacterial communities from Southern Trench, Guaymas Basin, Mexico - 4872-13-6-7_MG | ecosystem: Environmental > Aquatic > Marine > Hydrothermal vents >... | reverse complement strand
CAATATCCTCAAAATGCCATGTAACGTTCTTGATATCCCTATCGTTCATGTTTTTAAAACTAACAACTGTACTGTTCACATTGTTAGCATTTGGTGCTGCATCAACCCACTGGATACGATGCAACGTGGTATTAAGACCAGTTTCATAAACATACTCTGGAGTTGCTATATAGTAAACATTATAGTTTCCACGAAGGTTATATGAGAATGTTACAATTACTCTGCCGTCTATGTACTCTGCATTAAGATAGTTTATATCTTTACCACTCATTGGTGTAAAAACCGTGTAGTTTGTACTCCAGCTACTGCCATCATATACCCTGTATCTTAACACGTTTGAACCATTAATGTAAAACAAGACCAGGTTGTCATTCCGTATATCATGCACAACTGCACAACCAGCAGTATCAATATCCAGTGCTAGTTTACCCTGGTCAGTCCAACTTGCTCCATCATATGTCCACCAATGCAGGTCATCATCACCACTCTCACTCGCATACTTGTGCCATACACAGTGCAGTATTCCTTTATAGATAGCGAGAGAAGGATAAGGATAAGCAGTACCAGCTACAAAAAGTTCGCTTTTTAGTAATGTACCAGCTGTATAAGGCGAAGAAGAAGAATATGTACGCATATACCTGCCAGCAGAAAATACTCCTGCAGCTATCTGCCATCTGCCATCATAGTATTTAACATCAGCACCATATGAACCTTCTTGTTGTATTCCTGTACTGCCTGTCTGCCAACTACTACCATCATAATAAGCATAATAAAGATAATAATGGTTGCCGTTTCGTTTATAATAGTAAACATGTGGCATGTTGTTGTAAACAAAACTATTATAAATCCAAAGTATGGGGTATGAACTAGAACCGCTTGTAACAGTTTCTGGTGTGAGGAAAACTGTTTTAGACAAGTCATTAGTATGTACACATTTAACCTTATAATTTGTAGGGTCACAACTCCAGATGTAGTAATCACTTGTATCGTTCTTGAGAATAACTGCTCGGTTAATGGTTACACTGTCATTCAACACAATAAGACGGGGTTGCCCCCAGACGTACTCGGTAGTGAAACTATATACGAACTCTGTATCACTGCCATCATTAGCAGTAATGTTAAACCAGTATTTAGTCCAACTACCAGTCCACTCGCTAACAAGGAAACTACTCGTGTTATGGTAACTAACACCACCCAAAGCACCACTACTATAAATTGAAGACCAGCTACCACTAGCATTTGTATAAATATTCACACTCTGCAGGTTTCCATCGCTATCGCTGACATTAACCGTGAGATATACACCCTCACCAGGTATAACATCTACAAACTGTTCACCATCACTAATACTACTATACGCTACAACGGGGGCTGCAGCTCTACTTACGGGTGTTATAAACGTTAAAACACTAAACAACAACAACACAACAACAACCACAGGAACTGCTTTCTTCAACACAGAAGGAAAGTTGAAAGTAAACTGTTTCCTTTGTTTCTTAGGTTGTTTGGGAACAGTTTGAGCTGATGTGTTCAACTGTTCCATGAGACGCATAAATTCTTCTTTAGTAATGTAGCCTTCTTTAAGAAGAGAAATGTATTTGTCTTCTCTCCTCTCAATTATTTCTTCTTTCATATCTTCCTCCAAACCTTAATAGGTTTTATTGTTTTTTTATGTTACTATATTTGTGAAACTCTCTGTAACCCATCTCCCTAAAGGGTTACGAGGTGCTATTCCTATCACTACACCTACAACTTGTTGATTTGAAACAATAGTGTCAAACCCTGTGTTGTAGTCTCCTTTTACAAGGTATTCATTGTTTCTGATAGATATAATTCTATGTCCTATTAGTGTATCGTCTTTGTAGTAGATTAGTATGTCTCCTACTCGTGGGTTGAAACATGGGCTGTTTTTTGATAGTATAACGAGGATGTCGCCGTTTTGTATAGTAGGTTGCATGCTGTACCCTATTGCTTTACTTGTGAAGACATAGTTTTTATTTTCATTTATCAAATAAAGTAATGGGAAATCTACAGAAAATATTAAAATAGTACATAAGAGGATTATTATGGTTGTGATGATGATTTTGTTATCCTCTATAATGTTCACCTCAGTTCGTCTTTTAAATAATTAAAAACTGTTGAGTAGAAGGAAAGTATCACTATAACTTGTAGGATTGTTACAACAAAATCATATACTGTTATGTTGGAGATGAATATGTAAACTATGAAAATTATTATTCCGAGTAGTAAAGGTTTTGTATCTGTTTTGTCAAACTCTTGTTTTATAATTGTTTTAGCTATGATACGGATGAATAATACTGCTACGGCGTAGAGTATCGTGTAGTTTACAAACCAGGGGTAAAAGTTTTCAGGTTTTTCTATAACGAGTAAACATAACAGTGCTATGAGACCTGGCAGGAGAGCTTCTGCTGTTTTTGAAAAGTCTTTTTCATACATTAGAACTCCAACCCCCATTCTTCTTTTTTTCTAAATACTACTCCTACTCCTATCATTCCTGCTCCTGATGAGAGTAATATTATATCTGGTCTACTCTGCGGTGGTGGTGTCCAGTTGTCATATTGGTTGTATAGTTCTACTGCATCTATTACTCCGTAGCCGAATTCTACATCAAACCCTTGTTTCCCTCTATCCTCTGAGTAACTATGTATTGCTCCTACCATCCTTGTTGTTTCTGCTTTTTTATCAGAGAGTATGTCTGCACATACTCCTGCTAGGAACGGGCATGAACCTGATGTACCCAGTGATGCACCCCATGGGCTTTTAAGGTATATGAAATGTGTCGGTGCTGATATATCTGGTTCATCGAAACCTCCTACTCCTCTGCCAATTGAAGAATAGCTAAGGATTTTGTTGTTATAGGCGTTGCATCCTGCTACTGAGATTATGTTGTTGAATACTGCTGGATACCCTATTTCCTCGTTTTTTTCAAACCATCCGTTTCGCATGTCGTAGCCTACATCTAGTGTCCATGATGGGTTGTGTTCACCTGGATGAGCAAAGTTTCCAGCTGCGAAACAAACTATTATGTCGTTATCAGCTACTTCTAGTATTTTTCTATTTACTATGTCATCTGGTACGAAATAGGTTGTTCCGAAAAACATGTACGAGTTGCTTGAAACTATCTGATATCCTGGGTATTTCTGTTTAAGTGAGAGTATCTCGTCAAAGGCTTCTACAGGGTTTTTGTTATAGTTTATAAGGTATAGTTTTGCATCTGGTGCAACCTCTGATGCTATACATGCGGTCATGATACCATGTTGTGCATTTGCATTTGTTTCTTCTGGGTAGTGTAATATTCTATTCTGCCATGGGAAATATTGTAAAAAAACATCTTCTGGTGGGAAATCATCTATGATTGCTATGATTGTGTTGTTACCAGTAAGTCCCATGTTGAAGAGTTGTGTTACTCCTGTGGATTCAAGTGCTGTTTGCATGTTGCCGTAGTCTTCTTGTATTCCTGTGGTCATTGGTATGTTCATATATTTTATCTCTGGTATCTCCCATATGCCTACTACGTCTTTATCATAGGATAATTGTGATAGTTGTGCTGGTGAGAGTTCTGCTCTGTAAACATAGGATTTATGGTATTGTGTACCTGTTTTGTAGGTTACAGTTGTTATGTCACCTATTGGTTGACTTACAGTTAGCATTTGTGGAGTAACCTTTGCTGTTTCAACATAGAATTCTTTTGTTTCTGTTGGTTCAAAATCTGAAAGTATGAGCATCTGCTGGGTAGACATTATTTTACTAGCAGAGTATGGGTTGGTGAAAGACCCTGGTATGCCAGGGAATGGAAAAAAATAGATAGTAGATGCTATTGTTATTAAACCTATGGCTATGATTATAGTACCAAGTGTTTTTATCTTCAACTCTATCACACTCTATAGAATGCCTATTAATATCCCATATCTTAATCCAGCTAGGATTGCACCTAGTAGTGTTAACGACCCGAGTATTCCTGCTGTTCCAGGTGATAATGTAACAGATATGACTGGGGGCTGTGGTGCTGCTTCTTCTGTGAATACTGCAAATGTTCCATCCCAGTTTGCATAATCACTTGGGTAATCCCAGTGTGTCCAATCACTACTTGCTTGTATAATCCTACCACTAGGATATGGATTCTGTGTTGAAATAAGCCAAAGCCAATGGTTATTTTCATCCCATTCTGATGCTGAGGCTACTTCTATAACTAGTTTTTCACCAGCGTTTACCACCCAGGGTTTGTTTGTGAAATAGCATTCTATCCAGTACCCTGTATTTTCTTGTGGGAGTTCATCTGCATAAATCCAATTGCTTCTCTCAAAAAATGGTTTATCGTTTCTACTGATTCCAAAACCAATCGGCTCACTTGGCATTCCCACTCTAGCTACTGCTATCCATATTCCATTTACATGTTTCTGTGAATCAAAAACAATAGTTTGCCCCCATGCTCTATGGTTGTAAGTTATGATTAATCCCGCTGTGAATTTATCTTGTATTAATTCCAATCCTGCTCCTGAAGGCACATCTAGAGGGATAGTACCTGGAGTTAACACCGTTAGTGTTCCTTTTTCTAATATAGTTGATTTTTCTAGAGATATCCCTGTACTATTTGGGGTATATATGCTGTATGCTAAAAAGAGTATACTTACTATGAGTAACAGGATACTTAGATATTTCCAATTTTTTTCTTTCATTTTAACCACCTTGTTGATTAACCACTTGGCATTTTAGTTTTTCACCAAATCTTTCGCATACTATTTTTTGTTTTTCTAAAAAATCTATTATTATTTCATTTTTCATATTTTCTTGAAGTCGTATATGCTCTTGAAGTGTTCCCTTTAGATATAGAGTTTTTAAATCACCTAGATAATATTCGCCCCAATCTGATGTTTTAACTGTGCAAAACAATGTATCTAGTGGTGCATGTTCTGATATTTCGCAAACCACCCTATTGACATTGTTTATTTTTACCGTTTTAACCACCTTTGCTGAATATGCTTTTGAATGCTATAATTGCTGCTATGAAATCATCAAACCAGCCCAGTATTGGTATGAAATCTGGTATGAAATCTATAGGAGATATGATATATAGTATCGCTAAGAATGCTATTATGTAATTCCAGTATTTACTAATCCGTATTTCGCCAACTATTGGTATATGTACCATTTTTTCACCTTCTTTTTTTTATTTCAGGATGACGGCAACGAGTGGTACGGTTTCTCCCACGCCCACCACGTTTCCAGCCATACTGGCTACCGTCTTTTCTACCAAATCTGTTGTTTCTCCTATCCATTTTAGCCCTCTTTTAAATAAATTTTCTACCAACTGTTACAATGCCTAAACATCCTACAGCCATTGCTGCACCTGTTACATATGTGACTATGTCTATACCAACTTCTGGTGGAGAAGGTTCTGAATCACAGGCATCTCCGATACCATCACCATCACTATCCGCTTGGTCAGGATTATAAGTATATGGACAGTTATCCTGGTTGTCTGGTATCCCATCGCCATCACTATCTTGCCATTGTTGTGCTATTGTAACCTGTGCAGAATCAGTGCCTATTTGACCAGCATTATCTGTAACTGTTAATGTAGCTGTGTATGAACCTGTAGAAGAGAAAGATTTAGAAACACTCTGCCCGTATTTTGTATCTCCATCGCTGAATGTCCATTTCCACTGTGTATATGGTGGTGTGCCACCTGTTGCTGAACCAGAGAATGTGATACTCTCATCTGGTTCTCCACTGTATGGTCCACCTGCTTCAACGGTTGGACCAGATGGTGGTTGCCCGCTTTCTACTGTAAAAGATGCTGTTTTTGCAACAAGTGGGTCGCCTACCCCAGTGCCAAATGGGTCGGTCTGAAAGTTTGCATCATATGCCCCAACCCAAATTAAGTGTTTCCCTACAGATTGGCAGTAAATCCTGCCTTTTATTGTAGAACTACCACCTTTACTTATCTCTGCATATGCTGTTATGTCTTCTTTTAAAGAGATTGATTCTGATTGATACTCCCAACTCATCTGGTCATGTGGTGAAGTATATTTTTCTGGAGTGTTAGAGAATGTTTTACCTGCATCGTTTTTCCAAGTTGTGATAGAGTTTGCATGGAATATTGGAAGTAACGCTAACGCTGGATATGCTGCTCCAAAACCTGACTGTTGATACATTGGCTGCCCTGATGATGCATCATAGACTAAATTACTACGCCAGTTGCTATTCTCTGTTACTACCTTGTAATATTGTGTATTCCATAACATGTCCCCTACGGTTATCGACCCGCTGTTGTCTACATCTCTAAAAACTGCAATTTTTACATATGGTTTACTCCATGCTCCTCCTCCTGTACCAACATGGAATGTTATTTCAAAGTTTAAATAATCCCCTACATGTGGGTTGGATGAGAAAAACGGAAACTTGACAGATGCACTTTGGATAGATGGGTCTATCTGTATCGGTGAGCAAGCCCCGCAAGTATTCAGTGTTAAAAACTGTTGAGCAAGAGTGTTATCAACTGTTACCCCGCCTGTTTCTAATTGTAGTACGGTATCTTGAAAAGCTACACCAGCTGGCACTGAACGATACATTGGTACTGCTGAAAACACTAATGTAAATGCTAACAATATAAGTATTGCAAAAGATACGATGTCTGTATACGGGTGTGGTTTTTCAATAAACCGTATGACTTCTTCTATATGTGATAGAGAGAGTAGTAAAACAACAAGAGATGTTAATACCGAGCCTACTGCCATAATGGGGTTTATTGTTGTACCGCCTGTGAGGAAAATCCATGCTACTCCAAACCATAACCCTGTAGTTGCCCCTATCAAACCACATAGTATTGTGAATATTGGTCTTTCACGGTCTTGAGAAAGCACAAGCGATGCAACTACTCCTGTCATCACGCCGAAAATACTACATAATATTATTTGTGCTGATAATATTCCCATTTTTTATCACCTCTTAATTATTCCACTTAACGCTTTTTTAAGCAATAGAACGCCTGCTCCTATTGCTAAAATCGCTACTCCTATTATCGCTATAGATATAGCGATTTTTGTGATATTTACTATGATGAACACGCCGAATAGTAGAAACGCTACAAAGATTATGATTCCACCGATTAACAGAGCCAGTGCATCATCAGCTTCTTTATTAAATAATTTTTTTAACATTTTATTTCTTCACCTCTTTAACTTTTGATTTTTTAACTACAGCCATTGCTGTAGATAAACCTGATATCCAAACCCTTGCAACAATAATAAATATTATGACAATCCAGATGGGCATGGAAAGTATGAGGATACATGGGAGTTCTATGTTTATTTCACCCCCCAAAAACAGGAAGGCATCCTGATGAAAATATATAGGGGCTTGAAGGTTTTCTATGAGAGAACTTTCTCCCACATTATACTCATATCTCACCTTTCCACAGTAGTTTTCAATAATCCATATCTTGCTGTAAAACGTTAACTCCAGTCTCCATTGACCCTGCGTGGGGAATGCTGGTATACGTAAAAGTGGGTCTTCAATTGTTACCAGCCAATAGCTTCCCTTATCTACTATTTTTTTTGTTGTTGTATCAACAACATATGCTTTACTGCCATCTGGTTTTATAAGTTCAAAACGTATCCTATCTGGATACTTCAAAGGTATCTTGCCAATTTTCCAGTGTGTATCGATAGGTAGTACACTATTTGCTGTAAATATTTGATTTGTTGATGTTTGTTCTTCTTGAAGAGGAGTTATTTCTTGAGAATAAACAGGTGAAATAGTAAAAAGAAAGAAAAAGAGTACGATAGAGATTTTTAGGGTCTTGCCCATTCCTTCTTTGCCTCCCTCGTTGCTCGTGCCATTCCTTTGAATAAGTCGACTGCTCCAGATATTGAACGGGTGTATATTATTGCAACTAATACTATCAAAGCTGGTATCCATAGGAGGCTTAGTGGAAACCAAAACAATGCTGGAAACTTTATACCGAAGAAATAATTCGGTGCAACGAAAATGTTGTCGATTACTGAACCGCTAAGTGTAACAGGTAATGCGAGATATTTTGCTTCTGGATTTTCTGCTGAAACGCCTTCTACAACCGTGCCATCTGCTAAGACAAACTCTGGTTTAGCGAGCCAGCTTCCTTTTTTAGCGAAAGCTGGAACTGTGAACGAGGTTGAATCAGCAAAAGCCCATTTCCCAGCATATTCTCCCTGTGTTATTTTCTTTTTAAAAGCAGGGGGGTGTTCAAACGTGTATATTAAGTGAAAAGTTGGGTCATAAATCTTCCACCTGGCAACATTTGGTTCTACAGAAGAAATCCATGCATATCCTGTCTCAAGTGGACACTGAAGAGGTATATCACTACCTGGTCCAAATGCCATATCAGAAGAAGTAAAACCTACATCTTGAAGTTCTACTGATTGAAGACTCTGAGTCTGAGCAGATACTGCTATAGCACCAGCTATTGTAAAGAAAAAAAGAAAGATAGTTGCAAGTAATACATTCCTTCTTGCATTCATCTGTGTACCTCCCTGGTTTCTTATTTTTTAATACTGTATAGTAAGACTATCAAAGCAATTACTGCTACTATGATTAACAGTATCAACCAGTCTGGTAATATAGCTGCTGGTGCTGGCGGTGTTGGTGCTACTGCCTCTGTCCATGTGAAAACAAACTTGTTCTGACTGTATGATTCTTTGATTGTAAGGTCTTCCATGACTATGCTGCCTTGTTCCCATTCCTGTTCAACACCGTTTAACTCTACTGTGAGTGTATCATAGTTGAGTGTGTCGAATACGCCGTTGTATACATCATCAGTTGGTGTTACTGTCCAATCTACAACGTTTGTTAGCAGCTCATCTGATTTAATGTAGATTGTTACTTCATGGGTTGTACCTGATACATCTTCATCTACATCATACACGTATGGACCACGTTTTTGATAGTTTACATATCTTGTTTTTTCAGCGTTGTTAGCTATACTTCCAACGTTGAAATAACTCGTTGGTTCTGATACTGCATGTGACGGGTATGTTACCGTGATGTTTACATCATCGAGTTGATACCCTATTGTGTTGTTGATTGTGATGCTGTTGTTTACAGTCCAATACGAGGATGCAGAGGAAGTGCCAACAGTTGGAGTTGTCACGTCTTTTTCTTTTGTAACTATGTTGTTTGAAAGCCATGTTGAAGTAATAGTCACATCTGTACCATAGACTCTTATTTTGATTATGTTGTTGCTCTTGTTTACATCAAAAGTAAAGTTTAGATATGTTTTACTCTGGTTGACTCCGCCACTTATTATATTAGATAATGTAGTATTACTCCAGTTGCCATCTGAAACAGTTTGAGTAGTTTTTATAGCAGTGCCGTCTACTGTTAAATTGTATGATATGTTTGTTCCATTTGCTTTGATTGCAAACATTGTAACTGTACGGTTTAACTGACCTAGTTGACATGGTAGTGAAATGTTACGATATGTCTGGGTTGTTGTAGAGTTATGCCAATATGTTACATCTATATCACATGTACCACTTGAGGGGGTAATGTCTTCCCGGTATGTATTCCACGTTGCAGCGTTTACACTGATAGCACCAAATAGCAAGAAGGCTGCAAGTAGTATTACGGGTAGTATGTAGCGTTTCACGGTGATTACCTCCTAAAACAAAAAAGGGAAAGAGTTAATCCCTACTTGTTTAGGTGCTCACCGTGAAGCTAACTGGTATTGCATAATTAGCGTCTGGCTGATATAGATATAAGTTACAATCGTATGTTTGTCCGTCTTGGAATGTACCATCAACTGCTTCTTCAAGGGTGAACGTTACCGTATAGGATGCTTCATCCCCTGGTGCAAGGTCTCCAATAACTGCTCCGCTAGTGTAGTCTCCATCATGGAAGAGTTTCTTGGTTACTCCCTGGATGGTTACACTAACCTCGGTTGCAGATGTTTCCAGGTTATCTGGGAGACCATCTGTTCCTGTTACTGGGTTGTACAGTAACAATACACAATCGTTCGCAGTTCGTGTTTCATCATCGTTAGATATTGTCAATGTATCTGTTACATCTGTTTCTGTATCTACCCCACCATCTGAGTCAACCGTCGCACCATGGTTGAACGTTCCAGAAGTTAGCGACATTGACACACTAGCTGGTGTTACCGCTGTTGGGGTTAGTGACTGTTGATACTGCATACCTTCTTGGAATGCTTCATTCACTTGTATGTCCATATAATAATAGACACCACCTGCTGCAAAAATAGCTCCTATTAAGAGCCCGACTATCAATATTCCCATTTTGTTCAACTTTTTTTTCCTCCTTTTTCGTTCTAACACACCCGTAAAACTTCTACTATATAAATATTTGGATTACGTGAAACTATTTTCTCCTGTAAAAAATAGGTTGCCTGAAAGTTTCAACGATGGATTTTTCGTTCAAGTATATAAATAAAACCTGTAAAACCCCATGTTAAAACAAGTAGGTAAACAAGTATCGGAAGAGTAGAAATATGGGGTTCTACACTACTATGCGGTGCAACCTGCTCCATGTATATAACTTTACAAATCCATTCTGGTGATGCAAACAAGTCTACAAGTACACAGAATGCTATTAACCCTATAGACAAGGCAAACCCGATTTTGAGAGAGAGAGGAATCTCAGGGGGGTAGTAATACCTATGGTATCTTGTTTTTTTAGTAGAAATTTTTCTTTTTTTAACGAGTTCATCTAAATATTTAACGATAGCACCAGTGGAAAGACTATATGGCGGCTTTTTGAATACTTTGAGGATGTCCTGTAAAGTAGTTTCTTTGTCTTTCATCCACCTGTCTTCTACAAATTTCACCATGAGTTTTTTGATTCTTTCTCGGTTTTCTGTTTCAGGTATTAAAACAAGTTTATGTTTAACTCCTTGCATTTACATCAACCCAGCAAGTAAACTAAACGGATGGAGTTGTAATGCATCCAATACTACTGCAAAAAATACTCCTATGAGTAGCCATATTACAAAAGTCATAATTTTTTTTAGAAATATTAGACCAGATATTAATAATATAATTAACAGGATAACCCCTACAACTGTTCCCGTGCTTATAAACTGGATAATTGATGGGATAAAAGATGGTGTATCTGGCATTCCGTTTTGAAAAAAAGATGTAATGTGTTTCATAACTGGTTGTGCAAAGAAAAAACCTATTAGGAAACCACCTGCTCCTTTAACAAAACTCCACCAGTCTATAATGGTTTTACTTCCCATTAGTAAATATAAAACGTTATTTATTTATAAAGTTTTGGAAGAAAGAAAGAAAAGGGGAATGGGAGGGGAGAAAATGGAAAAAAACTAGGTCCGGGAAAGGCAATTTGGTTATTCCCCTAACCTTATTCCCCTAACCTATATCTATATTTCTATATTTCTTTTTTTTGCTTCTCTAGACATACATTCGAGATACGGTGTCAACCTGTTGCCTTTTGGGTAGACTGATACTAATGCGGAGCAGTATTCTGCCAGGTCGGTATCTTCGAGTAAATCCATTTTTTTCTGCTCAGGTTTTTTATCAGCTTTTGCCATACAATTCAGTCAACCTGTTTTATTGCGTATAATAAAGGCAGAAAACCAATAAGACATCCTAAACCAATAATTAAAAAACATGTGGATATTGAAATGTTCCCCATATATCCTGTAATAAAAGCTGAAATAAATGCAAATATTGATAAAATGAGTAAAAATGTGATTTCTATTTTAGCGAATGAAGGGATAAGTCCCTCATCTTTATCCCGTTCCCTCTTCTTGGTCAATTCAATATTTGAAATTAATTTTTGGTATTGCTGTAACACTTCTTCATCTATTACCAAATCTTCATCTTTACTTGAAAATGTCGCCTCACTTAAATGAAAATGAGGGTTTTCATCATACTTTTTTGTCATATATGTATATGTAATCAAGATTAATCACCTTTTTTTGGATTATGGGGGTCTAGTCTACTTGAATCCTTCTTTTCCTGTTAATGCTATGTACAACCCTGCTCTCCCTTTATACCCATGTGCCATACCTATATCGTCATAGACTGTTTTGAACTGTGTAGCAACATGGTATGCATCTCGTAAATACCATCGTGGTGAAAGAGTTGCTTCTGCTTTCCCGATGAGTCTGTCTTTATCTAAGTCTGTGAATTCTATAACTGCTGTTCTACTGGTTTCTTCTACGAGTGGTTCTGGTTTTGCACCAGTTGCTCCTTTGAAATCTGGTCTCTGTACGTCTTTGTTTATAGCTGCTGTAAACAGTGAATGGTATTCTTCATCGAATAAACCCAGCCAAGTGTCAAGCACACTCAGAATTAAACCTGATACTGCTCTGAAACGGTCTATAATGTTTTCATCAGTAGGGTAGACGAAATCATGTCCTCTCAGCTCTAGGTTTCTATCGTTGAGATGCTGTGGTGTTTCACCGATACTGGTGATGATTGTATCAAGTGATAAACCCCATAATCGTAGAGTAGAATAATAGGCGGTAACACGTCTATCTATCCTAACCCGTAGTGGTGTATCCCTTGTTATCCCGTATTTTCTAACTATGTTTCGTGGTATCTCTGCCCTATATGCTTCAATAGTTGAAGGATAACGTGGTATACCTGGTGTTAATGTTGGTTTCTCTGGAATGTTTATCCATCTGCCGTTTTTGTAAATTTTTAAAAGTGTTACCGAAACGGGTACTCCACGTTTTTTTATCCAGTTAGCCCCAGCACGTATAGCTATACGTGGTAGTTTTTCACCAGCCGCAGTGGTATAATATGTCCATCTGAATACATAGATTTGGTTGATTCTATCCCCCATTACCTCTGACTCTGGAGGTATAGTGAGATATACTGGTGTTGTTCTTTCAACTATTTCTGCTGTAACAGGGTGAAACACGCCGTCTCTATACGTGAGTTGGTTTGTCTCCTGCATCATGCTGATGAATAAATCTAAATCCTCTGATGTTGGAAAAAAATGAGAAAGTCTATCATAAAGTTCGTCACGGGTATAATCCCTCGGGTAGATAATTATCTCTATCATGTTATCATACCTTATCTCTCAAACAATGCCAGAAGCATCATCTGAAACCTTTGAAACATTAAGTTTTCAATGTGTTGTTTCGCTGATTGCATATAGTTCACTGAGGTTATGAGATTTAGAACACATGTTTCAAACCTCTTTGTGTGATTATGTTGAAATTCCATCGCACCGGGTGTAACCCCACACCCTCTATCCCGTCTGCTTTCCATCTCTGAAATGCGTTCGGGATTGCTTTTCGTATTATGTTGTATGCTCCATTCACATCTGCGTTTATTATCTTTCCTCTTGCACTTCTAAACAATCCTCTGCTTTTTCTTTTACCGATATAATGTTCTCTGTGTTCCACTGGTTCACTGTCAAGAAAACTGCATTTGCTGGTATGACTCTCATCCTGTAGTATTACTGTTATTCCTTCTTCTTCTGCTTTATAGGTTAACTGGTTGATTAGTTTATTGAATGGTATTTGAACGAAATTCTGATTGTTTACCTTGTTTATCTTCACTCTTTGTTTCCAATTCTGGTTATACCCAATTACTATTGTACCTATATCATGTGTTATGCACCAATTTATCACAGCTCTACTGATTTTATGAAAAACGTCATTGATTTTCTGTTCTCTCTTTACCAGCAGTTTCTTTATCTTTTTCCCTGTTTTTATTTTTTGTTTTGCATAAACATTTTGTAGCTTTGCCATCTCTTTGTTGAAATACTGGTTGATGCTTTTCACAACCCCACCCTTAACAACAATTGGTTTTTCACCAATGTTGTTTGCCATGGTTATGAGGTTGCGAACGCCGAGGTCTATCCCAACAACCTGTTTTTTATTTCTTCTCCTGGGATTGATTGTTTTCTCATAGACAATCTCGATTAGATAGCCAACACCTTTTGGTAAAATTCTAACTTCTCGTAATCTATCTACTCTTGTTTTCACATCCAAATCAACTTTTTTAGGTAAAATTAGTTTTCCATCTCTTATTTTTGCTTGTTGACTGGTAAACACAAGGAGATGCTCACCGTTTTTATCCTTGTATCTCGGTGGTCTCGGTTTTTCAAAGAATTTTTCAGGGTGTTTTTTCCATTTCTTCATTGCCTTGAAAAACGATTTCCATGATTTATCTAATAGTTTTAATATCTGTTGAGAGGTTTGTGCAGGTAGACTCTTATAGTTGTCACTATTTTTTAGAAGATGATAAAGTTCATTATATCGTATCCATCTACCTGTTTTAAAAAATTCTTGACGGATAATGTAATTTGCCTCATTGTAAAGATTTTTTGAAATATGACATAAACCGCTAAGGTTATTTCCTTTTACCCAAATGTGTTCCACTCGTTTAACCATTCTCCAGCATTACCTCCAATTTTTTATTTCTTCGCTTTGAGTACAACTTCATTGAATAACAATGCAAAAGTGAAATAATTTCTTCAAAAATCTCTTCAGCATCAAGTTTTCTATTTCCAACTTCTGATACAACAATAATCTCTGTCCCAAACTTCTTAAACAGTCTATCAAAAAATGAAAAACTTACTCTGCTAAGTCTATCTTTATACGCTATAATTACTTTTTCTACTCTGTATTCCATTATCTCGTTAAGAAGCTTGAAGAAACTTCTCCTTTCATCAAAATTTATCCCAGACGCAACATCTGAAAAAATTCCGCTTATCATGTATCCATTTGAAAATGCCCACATTTTTAGCATTTCTATTTGATTTTCTAAATCTTTTTTCTGTTTTGGTGTTGATACTCTTGCATAAAGATATATCTTACGTGGTATGTTCTTGTTAAGGATTTTATAAACATCGTCTTTAGAGTATTCATATCTTTTTCCAAATTTCTCTCTACTAATTATACCTTCTTTTACCCATCTATGTAGAGTGCTTCTAGAAATTTGAAGTAAACGCATTACTTCGCCAGCTTTCATAAACAAATAACTATATTACACAATAACATAAAAAACTTTTGGTTTAAAATGTCATATCATACCCACGCAAGTAGCCTTCTATCTCTTCAGATGCATGACAGTTTACACTCATTGAATTAACCTCATGAAATCTTTTTTTAATATCAAACTCATTCTTCATAATTTCACGTTTTAACTTTTTTAATTGTTTTAAACATTTTATAATCCTCAAGTATGTCTTTTAAAGCCCATGTAAGCTCCCAAGAGTACTCGTAGTAGTAGATTTTACGCCATGGAAACTGTTGATATTTACTCCAATCCACGCCTTCTTTTATAATAACATACATGGGTTGGTTTTCCTTCTCAGCTATACGTAGCAACTGTACGTATTTCTCCTGATGAGAGATTTCTTCTGTAATATGAGCAATCGTAAGCATTTTACCCTCAATGGTTGGGAGAAGGAAAAAAGAGTAGGTGAAAGGAGAGACTAACTATTCCCTTCTCCCAACTATTTCTAAGAATTATTTCATTGAATTAAATATTTTCTGCTGTTTCTCCCTCTAGTTTTGTTTGCTTGGATTGAACTCCAAACTCTAACAAAACAGTATCTTTCACCTGCTCTGGTAAATTCAAAAGTTTTACCGCCTCTGTTGATTTCACATGTAACACTACATCGTCTGTATACAGAGGGTCTGCTGGTGTGAACTTGTACGTTGTTCTATCTTTTTCAGGGTCTTCAGCTTGTTTTTCTATTATTTCTCTCAATACAAAATTTAGTTGTTTTCCCATTTTTATATCACTCCTTTTTACTAAATATAAATATAGAGATTAATGTTAAAAAAGAAAGAAACAACATCGCTATTGTTACCATGTACAATCCCATATGGTATTGTTGTATTCCACTTCTAACAAACCATCCATTTGATACCTTCATATCTATTCCTGCTGACTGGGCAATCATAGCTGATGCACCTATGTCTATCGCCCAGAGTCCTGCTACTGTGAAAAAAACACATAGTAGAGCAAGAGCTGTTATAGCGAGTTGTTTTTCATTTTTTGTAATTTTTAGTTTAGAATTATTTTTAACATGTATCTGTGTTTTAAAAACATTATACGTAGCGTAGATGCCGAAGGCTAAAGCCACAGGTGTTATTACCATTTCAACCCACATCTCCCCGTAATGGTTTATCACGACAAGGACTTCTCCTCCTGAAAAAAACGCTTTTAAAAACGTGGCATACATTAACATACTATATGCTAACAGGCAGGATACACCAAACAGTGTAGCAAACAACCTAATGTTGATTTTTTTCATAGCCACGTCACTCAAACAATACAGAAAAACTTTTTTTTTCTTTACACACCATTACTCGTTCTCCATCTATCTCGACGTCTTCACACTCGCCTTCTTCCATCTCCTCTAACAGTTTTTCAACATCTGGCATAATTTTCTTTATTTTTTCTTTTTCCATTTTAATCATCTCCAAACTCAATCACCTGGAACGGAAAATCTATGTCCTCTAAGGGGATTATCCTAAAACTGGTGTGATACATGTTGTCTGTATCTGTTGTTACTATGTTGTATTTATCCTTATTTTTGAGATACCATTCTCTCAATTTTTCCATGTCGAATAATAAGATTTTAGTAAGCCCATTCTGCAGCCAAGAATATGCTAAATAATCTGCTTTTGAATAATAAATCCAGCCAGGGGTGTCTTTTTCTATGTTACTCTGTTCTTCTATAACAATATCGTTGTTGGCATATTTTTTATCTCTTACTTTTTCTTCAATAGTTATCTGAGAACCATCTTCTAAAGTGAGTATTTTGTCTATCTCTTCTCTGCCTTTTGGAGTGTTTCTCACCACAGTTATTGTTTCAACCCTCCATATTTTTCTATAAGCAGAATCAAAATAAGGAGATGCTTTCTTTTCTAATTCTATAGCCTTGTCAAATTTAACCATATTCTACCCCCCAACCTTGCCATTTATCTCTTTTAGTTCTAGCAAATAATTCTAAATATTTCCTATCTGGGTACATCTTTTCAATCATCTTATAGACAATATCTGGTTTTTTTGAGTGTTTCCCTCTGGGTGCAATAATTACAGATGGAAATCTGTTTTCAGGAGTGGGTGGGGATATATTACCTTTAGTCGCAATCAATAAGATTTCATGTTTATTTCTGCAATAATATCCCATCCCTATCTTATCTTTAACCCATACGAAATTGGTCTTATATTCAAACCCCCAAGACCGTATGACTTCAAATGCTTGTTCTAATTTAGGAGAGGTAGTCCACAAGAATAATACACAGTTATCAGCAAAGGGAATTTTGTTACCAAGTGAACACAGCTCAGTTAAATCCATTGCTGGATAATGGCTGGGAATAGAACGAGCAAAATCCTTCGAAAAATCATACTTCCATGGGGGGTCTGCATAGACTACATCAAATTTATCTTTTGGTAATTCTACCTTTTTCTCTTTCAATTTGTGTTCCTTTATCAAAGTTCTTACCAGTTTTCTTTTGTTGCTTGTAGACCTTGCAACTTTTTTTGCCACTTCAACTGCTTTCTCTGGTTTATCTTTGAGCCTATATGAGATTTCTCCTGCATCTGATGGGGATATTTTCTTCTCTTCAACGAGTTTCTTGACTTCTTTAGGTGCTTCAACAAGTGCAAGGAGATTGCTAATATTAGTAAATGAGATACCTAAAACCTCAGCCGCTGAGGTTTTGTTCCAACCCCTCAGCTCAATCAATTTCTTGATTGCTTCTGCTTTCTCCAAATCTGTCAATGGCTCATGGTGAATATTCTCTATCAATCGTCTCTCCAATTTCTGCTCCTCTGTTAAATCCTCAAGTATCCTACATGGTATTTTTTTCAAACCAGCAAGTTTAGCAGCTCTCCATCTTCTCTCCCCTGTAATTATCTGATAGTTCTTATCAATCTCTATCGGCTGAATTAATCCCTGGTTCTTATAAGTCCCTCCTAAGGCTTTGATTTTTTCTTCATCAAAAACCTTTCGTGGTTGATTTAGGTCAGGCTTCAACTTGTCAACTTCTACTATTTCCATTTAATCATCTCCAAACCCTTCCCCAAATGTTTGGGGGAGGGTTTCTTTGAAAAGATACAACTATCTCCATTGCTTCACCAGAAGAAAAACCTTCCCCAAATGTTTGGGTAAGGTTTTCTTTTTTTTCTTCATATTCTATTTTCATTGCTTCACCTCGTTCCCCAAATGTTTGGGGAACGATAGTGTCTCCAACATGTAATTTAGATATCCTTGCCAACCTCGTTCCTCTGATTCCAAAGGAACGATAGTATCTCCAACATGTTTCTATTTCCATATTTCCCACCATTTCTTTTTTGGTTTTCCAATCATTTTCTCATGTACTTCTTTTAATGCTTTAATCATTTTTTCGACATCTTCTGCTTTAGTAAACGTCAACCAGAGTTTACCTGCTTCTCCCTCACCATATGGGGGGTTGAAAAGTTTATGTATACTTATGGATAATGCTGGTTTCATCCCTCTAAATTTTTTAAGTAATAATATGTTCATGTAATATGTATATTTTAGAAGTGGAAGAGCTTTGATGTTGGTGCTGATTTCTTCAACATTTGATTTTTTTACTCCGAGGATTTTTTCCTCTGGCATTATGAAAATCTTTGGCATGTTGAAATGTTCTATCAGATAAAACAAAACAGCTATAATATGCCCGCATAGTATTGAAACATTGCTACGGTATCTCCCAAAAGTATGGTCTGGACATGTACAATACACTACCAGGTTTGCTATGTATCGTTCTCTTTCATAGTTGTACTGTGGTAGTCCCTCTGGTAAATAGTTTTTAATTACAACAGAGTATTCTCGTTTTTTATCCTCTGACAGAACTACAGCATAAACATCTCCATTGTTTTCTGTAGTAACATTCGCAATTTTGATATGTCCGTTACGGTAGAGTTTCAACCCTTTCAGTATTCTTTCATCTGTTGTGATTTTATGAATTTCGACAAGCCCTCGTTCTTTTTGATAGGTTAAAACTGTTTTAAAAGCATCCAGCCAGTATTTGTAAACATGTACCAGCTGCTCAGGTAGTTTCTGAGGATGGCATTCTTTGAATTCAACAGTTTTTATTCCGTTTTTAAACTTGTAAACATTTTTTTTCATTTTACTACTTCCTCAATGTATTGTTTTATTGTTTTTCCTTCTTTTTCTGCTTTTTCTTTTAAATACTCATAGGTTTCCATATTAAGCGGCAGGTATTTTTCTGTTTTTGAAGTTGACGGGAATGTTATAGAGATTCCTGCATCACGGAACATGTGTGTAAAAATCCGTTTAAGAGTTGGTGGGAGATGTTTTGGTAGTTTTTTTTTCACCCATTTCTCGAAATCAACAGAATTTATGTAGAATAGTTTTGAGTTTAAATATGGTGAGAAAGGGTTTTTTTTATTTTTTGACTGTATAATCTTATATTGTATTTGGTTTTCTATTATGAGTTTTTTTAACCTTTTTGATAAAAAAGCAGTGTTGGAATATCCTAAGTCTTCTGCTAGTTCTGTCATCGTTGCTACTTTTCTTTTTTTTATTGCGTCTATGATTTCTTTATCTGTTTTGAAACGTGGCATTGTGTATACTGATTTAACGCCTTGTTTTTTACACCAATCCAGTACTGTTGTTATCGGTATGTTGAATTTCTCAGAAACAGATTTGTAAGAGTATCCTTTTTTTACCTCTTCCACTACTTTTTGTTTAAACTCTGGAGAATAACTCTTCATTATTTTTGTAATATTAATCTTACTATTTAAAAGTTGCTCTTTTCGAAAGTTTTTTATGTGAAAAAATGATTATGGTAAAACTGGTGATATTTTGCAAATCTTGGAAAAAGATATTGAATGTCTTAAAAAAATTGTGAAAGAGACCCATACTAATCTGTCTGAGCTAGTTGTAACTATTCTAGAACGAGAAAACGAAAATGTGAAAGACCCGAATTATCCTGTTTTCATAGCAGAAAAACTTGTGAATCTTTTCATGCTTTATCTGCTGGGAGCAGTTTATGAAGGGAATGCACGATATGCATTTCAGGTTATTCTTGTTGATGAGATTAGTAGATTAGCGAGTTTTGATAAAAAAGTTAAAGTGGGTGGATAGTTTGAAATGCCCGAGGTGTGGTAGCACTGAAGTATATGTGATTTCAAATTCTGACTACAAGTATCATACATATTTGTGTGAACATTGTAATTATGTTTGGGATAATCGTTGCACTGAGCTTTATAAAAACAAAAAAAGGTGATAAACTTGAATACGATTAAGTTTAGTCATTATTATAGAAAATTTAATGGTTTGAGGATAGATAAACCTGTAACGCTTCTTGAGACATGGCTTACAGAGTTGGAGTCTTTCTCTGAAGATTTTCTTAAATATGATACTCTTTACTTTGAAAACGATATGGAGAAGTATTATCCGTTGAAAGATGGTAAATATATTCTGTTGTTTTTTATGGATTGCGAGGGTCGGCTTTTTACAACTATTCGGCGGTTTACTCCTAAAAAACTAGAGTATTATGACAACCTCGTTGGTAAAAAATTCAAAGTAGTAATACAAGAAATGGGCTATTATAATATGAGTTCTTTAGATTTTTTAAATTGCGTTAAAGAAATTGAGGAGAGAATAGATGAATTATTAAAAGAAAAGAAGGTGAAATAAATTATGAAGAAAGTGTATTGTAAAAATTGTGTATATTGTCTACCTATTAGTGAAAATTGTAAGCATCCATCAAATGTGATATATGGATATACCAAAGATAATTGGTTTTCACCCGCAAAAAAATATTTAATTGGATACAAAAGAAAACCAAAAGAAATTAACAAAAATAATGATTGCAAAAATTATAAACCCACATTATCATCTAAATTACTACATAAGGTGAATAAATAATGAACCATGAACCTTTGAAAAACAAGTTGGTAGACAAATATCCAGAAGATATTTTTATTGAGCCAACAAAAGAACAATGGGATAAAATTCATGAACTTTGTAACAAAGAGATTGGAAAGCCATTTGATGGTTTCGCTGGTTCTATTTCTCGCCATGTGCTCAGGAATTGTATTGAGGATGTTAAATCTGCTGTTGAAGGATTAAAAAAAGATATAATCAATGAACGTAAAGCAGTTTCAAAACCAAGTATAAATGATTGGGAAAAAGGTTATCTTTGTGGATTGGATTTTGCATTTCAGAGTATAAAAATATGGTTTGAGGATGTGATAAGATGAAGTTTAAATTAGAGAATTTTAGAACTAAATTTGATAAATGTCCTATTTGTGGGTGTGATTCACTTTATATAGATAGTGCCTCACTCACATTTGATGGATATTTACATATTGATTGGTTACAATGTAATAATCCTGACTGTCATGCTAAATTTGAGTTTCGTAGTGGATGGTTAATACAAAAATGAGGGGATGTGAAGTTGTGGTTGATGTGATAAAGTGAAATATGAACCTTTGAAAAACAAAAGGTGAAATTGAAAAGATTAAAGGAGGTATATTATGCCTTATGAATGTAAAAAATGTGGAAGAGTTTTTCAAGAAAAACCAATTGAACATGGGGTTTTTATAGTATCATGGCTAGAACCAGCAGGGCATGAAACATGTGATGGAGAAATAATTGAAATTTCATATGAAGAGTATATAGAGAAGAAGGATGTGATAAGATGAAGTTTAAATTAGAGAATTTTAGAACTAAATTAGATAAATGTCCTGTTTGTGGATGTAAGTCGCTTTTTATATCTGGTGCTGGAATTACATTTGATGGTTGTTTGCATATAACATCTCTGGAGTGTGATAATCCAGAATGTAATGCATTATTTGTATTTCGTGGTGGATGGTTAAAATTGTATAGTGTTTGAGGATGTGATATAGATGAAACCTAACGAGTTAACCTTGGAATTGTTGAGGTTGTCATATTACATGGAAAATATTAGTTTTGATGAATTTCGTGAATTGTGGGGATATTTTAGAAGGGATAATAGATGATAGTTGGTTTAGACTGGGATGGTATATCTCTTGAGGATGCAAAGAGACGACAGGAGAAAATTGAACAGGCTGAGAATGTTCAAACTATTCTTTTTGAAACAAAACATGGTTTCCATCTGGAACTCATATATCCTACTCCTGTGTCTGTGGAGGAGGGTTTTAAAATTCGAGAAAAATATGATGACTGTAAAACACGTATGGTGATTGGGAGAAAACGGTTTAACGTAACTGGTACTGGTCACGATATTTTGTTTACTATGAAGAATGGTTTTATTAGAAAAAGGGTGTGGTAGTTAAATGATTGAAATATATTTTGATGGAGCTTGCGAGCCGACCAATCCTAAAGGAATTGCTACATATGGATTTGTGATTTACAAAAATGGAAAAAAGATAAAACAAGATAAAGGGTTGGCATGTGAACCTTTTAGCGATAAATCTTCAAACAATGTTGCTGAGTATACTGCTCTTATAAAAGCACTTGAATTTGTAAAGAATAAAAAATTAGCGAATAAAGTAATTGTTAAAGGTGACAGCCAATTAGCGATTAGGCAGATGCAAGGTATTTACTCTGTTAGGGCTACTAGAATTATCCCCTTATATGATAAAGCTAAAAAGCTGACTAAGGGTTTGAATGTAAAGTTTGAATGGATACCTCGAGAGAAAAACGAGGATGCAGATTATCTAAGCCATAAGGCATATGAAGAATATATTGACAAGCACCCAGAGGCAAGGAAAATAGTAGAAAGATACTGTGCAACAGAAAGACAGAAAGAATTTATGGGCAAACTAAAGATAAAATATGATAAATATATATCAAAAAGAGAAGCATCACGGTTGATAAACAGAAAAATAACGTAAAAAGGGTGTGGTAGTGTTGAAAAAAATTTTTTTGCCTCCCTCATCTGATTGTAAATACCGAAAGGGAAGTAAATGTGGTAAAACAGGGAAAACCATCCCGTTGGATGTGAGAGATGAAGAAGTTAAATGTTGGAATAGACTCTGGTGTGATTTTTATGAAAAAAAAGTATGAGAGTTTTGAAGACTGGAAGGAATACTATGAACGTAAAGATATACAGTACAAGATTTGTTTTCACACACGGTATCGTGAAGTAATTTTTATCAAACATTTAAAAGATAAAAAAATAGTAATACGCCCTATAAAAATTTTTAAACCACATCATTTCAAATACTGGTATAACCGTCTTGGTCTTGATAAACTTTTTTTCGACATGTATATCTCTAATGCCTCTGTTAAACTCCCGCCTCTTACTTCTAAACTGGATGAAATGAAAAACTATAGAGAGTATCTTGATAAACACTGGGAAGAACTACTCACGGGTTATGATTTTTTTGTAGACATTGATGCTGATGAAAAAGATGAACATAAAGCTATCAACTATGGTAAACTAATCAGGGAAGACCTCCAGTCTGATGGGTATGGTAAAACAACTCCTGTAACTATTTGGACTACAGGCTCTGGCGGTGTACATGTTGTGTTGAAAGGTAGGTTTAACCCGTTTTTTGTAAAAGAAAAAGTGATGAACATCTGCTGTAAACATAGTATCCCTATGAGTAACCCTGTTAAAATAGTAAATGAAAAAAAGTTTATACCCGTTGAAGGAGAATGGAAACCGTTAGAACTAGGTGAAAAAATACCTGCACCAGTTAAACCCTATGTAGATGTCTCAGTATATGACATCCGTAGAATTAGAAGAGTGCCATATTGTTTACATAGTAAAACTGGTAAACCCATGCTACCTGTTTTCTAAGGTCTACCTTATTTTTTCAAGATAAATTTGCATTTGGTTAGTCAATTCTAAATGGTAGTCATTGATAAAATTATACATAAAAATTTCTGGTTCTCCATCTATAACTAGTTTTATTTGGTTATTATCTAGAATAAAATAATATTCCCAATCACTATATGTATGCCCTGGTAGAACAAATTGCACTTCTAGAGAATTGTTTTCATGGAAAGTAAATATAATAACGGATTCTTGGGTGCTGCCTGTTAAAGCCGTCACCCTCCAGCTACCAATAAATCGGTTTTTTTCATTATGTTCTAGACATCCTACAGACACAACAATTGAACCAAGCAAAACTATGCATACTATGAGCAGTGATTTTTTCATAGGGTATAACAAAATAACTGTTTTGTTATAAATCTTTCTGGTGCGATAGGGAAAAATGGGACAACCCCCTTTTTCTTTCAATTTAGTCTGATTGTTTAGGTAGAGGGTTTTCCCGCCATGGCGGGGTGTAATACTCGTCTAAATGTCTTACTTCTCTATAAAACTTTACAGTGCCTACTCCTTTTTTACTTAGCACGTATTTTTTATGGTCATCCTCCATCACAGGGTCTATCATACTCCAACTCAACAAGTTACGCAATGCTGTAATAATATCCTTCATAGGTATACCTGTCCATTCCTGGAGTTCCTTAGCCCCCACTGGTCTTTGAGCCTCTTCAAGTACACAGAGGACAGCATATCTATTTATTTTTGCTCTAGTTATTTTTTTATCTCTCATTTTAACTCCTCAGCAATCCATCTATTAAATGTAATGCTGTTGCTCACTAAATATTTTTTGATTTATTTATTTGTAAATAAATCCCTGTTTTTTTATTATTTTATATAGAAATATATATATACATATGCTTTTATTATCTTTTATGCCTAATTTAGAGAAACACTGTAAGGAGAGCAAGAAACGCTATGGTTATGATTTTAAAGAGATACATGAATGGATGGATGCTCCTGCTGCTTTAGTGGGTGGAATGCATAGAAAACTGAGGCACAATCTTTTTGAAACTCCTCAGCTGGCTAAACAGTTGTTTAATGACAAGATACCAAAAAAATATAGAATGTTTATTGAAGATGCTGTAGTAAACCATATTTTGTTAGACAATAAAAGAAAAAAAAGCAAGAAAACTGAGGGGAAGATGATACGAAAAGTTGGTAATTCTTTAGTAGTGTCTATTTCTCCTGTTGCTTCTAAATATCTTGAATCTAAATATGGGAAAAAGGTTCGCATATTTATGGATACAGAAAAGATTAGTATTGGGGGAAAGGGTGTGCCTCGTAAATTACGTAAGGTTGCTTCAAGTTTTGTACTTACAATTCCCTCACAACTTGCAAAAATATATGGTTTTGAGGAGGGGACAGAGGTAATAGAGAGTTTTGAGGAGCTTGATGAGAGGAGAATTATTTTTAAAAAATTAAGTACAAAAAAAGAGAAATATATACAGAAAAAACTTACATTCCGTGCGGAAAGTGGGTTTTGTGGGTATTCAGGGACTTCAGAGTTTGAGGAAAAATTGTAAAAAAAATAAGGTTTTTTTATTTGTTTTTGAAAAATTCGTAGTCTTTTTTGCAGAAGTCTATGAGTGATTTTACTTGTTCTTTTATAAGGTTGGTGTATTGTTCGTCTATATCGTCATGTACGATTGTTTTGTTGTTTATTATAAGTTTTATTCTAACCATGGTTTTTTGCCTTTATTTTTTTGTTTTCGTTTATAAGTTGTTTTCTTATC
>Ga0190348_1000085_pt1 | contig 25516 bp, 29 predicted proteins | sample 48721367_MG_FD_161658 | JGI IMG/M metagenome (GOLD analysis project Ga0190348, IMG submission 161658) | Hydrothermal vent microbial mat bacterial communities from Southern Trench, Guaymas Basin, Mexico - 4872-13-6-7_MG | ecosystem: Environmental > Aquatic > Marine > Hydrothermal vents >... | reverse complement strand
ACTTCTGTTATTTTCTGTTATTCGACAGGATTTACAGGATTCCGGGGATTTTTTTCACCCTTTCCGGACGAAAGGGTGGAGACCAATCCGCCTGTGGCAGAGGAGGGCTCTGTCCCTGGTTGATCAGCTATTAAATTGTGCGCAGCAAGAGATGAAAGTATAGCCGCCAGATCGGCTCCGGACTCGTTCTTTAATATACCGAAGCATATATGCAGAAGAAAGAAATTCTGGGGCCACTTTCTGTATTTGCCAAAAGAAAATCCATGCTTTTGCTTATTGACCAAATCTCTGAGATATATGAATTTCCTTTTTTAATTTGTATCTGCGGGCGGCATGAGATGTACATCTCTCTGTGGAAACGGGATGGTGACGCCCTCTTGTGCAAAGGACTTAAAGATGGTGTTCATGATCTGATGCGTGACAAGACCTTTGTCCCTCGGGTCTTCTACCCAGCACAGAAGCTCGAAGTTGATTGATGAATCTGCGAATTCCCTCAGCCTCGCCCTGGGCTCCGGTTCTTTTGATACCATGGAATTGGCTTTTGCTGTTTTTACTAAGATGTCCTCTACCTTTTCCGGGTCGCTCTCGTAGGCTACACCGATCGGTATGCGTATCCTGAACCTGGGATTAGGGGCGCTTTCATTAATGATCTTGACATTTGCCATTATGGAATTGGGGATGGTGATAAGCACGTCATCCCTTGTATTGATCCTTGTAGAACGGATGCCTATACTGACCACTTCACCCCTTTCACCGCTGTCGATAATTATGTAATCCCCGATTTTGAAGGGTTTATCCGCAAAGATACTGATCCCGCCGAAAAAGTTGGCAAGTGTATCCTTTGCTGCCAGCGCGACGGCTATACCTGCGATCCCTGCAGATGCAAAAAGCGGCGTGAGGTTTACATTCCAGACTGCGAGTATCCACAGGACACCTATTACAATTACTGCAACACGAAATATATTCTTAAGGAGTAATAAGAAGTCTCGTCCGGCATCCCCTGTCATGGCGGTGATTGAGAAGATCTTGTCCGACAGCAGGCAGTTCACTATCCTGAGGGCTGCAAGCCACCATACAAACAGGATCAGGCTCTTGACGAACGTTGGAAGGATGAAATCCCAGGGCGGCCTCAACTCATCAAGCAATATCAGGCCATGCAGGATACCCATCAAGGCAACAGTCCAGCATACGGGACGGTGGATAAAGGATATCAGCTTGTCATCAAAACTAAATTTTGTAAGGCCTGCCAGGCGCCTCAGGATTTTGTCGATAAATAGGTCGACGGCCTTGGCAAGCACCAGGTAGATAAGTACTGTAATCAAGGCCTCAAGGCCGGGTACGTTACGAAGTATCTTGAAATGATTTATGAAGTGTAAAAGATCCATGTTGACATCAAATAGGTGCTATATTATATGAGACTCTTGTCTTCAAGAAAACAATAATAAATAACATATTATAAAATACAGGAGGATAAGATTGGCCAATCACAAATCCGCCCTTAAGAGGGCAAACCAGAGTAAAAGACGTCAATTACGCAATAGATCCCAAAAGACCAAGATCAAAAACACCGTGAAGGCACTTGAGGCCGCCATTGCAGAGAAGTCGCCTGCAGAGGTTCGGGAACACATGCGTCTGGCTCAGAAGGTCATTGCCAAGTCGGCAGCCAAAGGTACTGTTCATAGACGTACAGCATCACGTAATATTTCCCGGTTGAGCAAAAAGGTCCATGCCCTGGGAAAGGCCCAGGCAGAAGGTTAGAAGACACCTGTAATCCTGTGATAGATTATCTCGGCCACGTCACGGCCGAGTTTTTGCAGGGCCTCATCTTTTAAGGCCTCCGTCTGCATTATATCCTTACCTACAAGAAATTCTTCCTCCCTGGCTATATTACTGGTCTGCCATATGACCTGACCGGTCTCGCGATATACCAGATGCACTGAATACTCGGCCGCGATGCGTCGTTCCACGGCCTTGTCATATCGGATGTAGGAAACACCTCCTGTGCTTGTGCTTATAATCTCTCCCTTCAGGATTACATCGGCTTCATCCCTGGAGACAAGCTTCAGCCCCCTGCCCCTTAAAAATTCATGTCTGAGTTCTTCGGTTATCCAAACCCCAAGGAGGAGTTCATTGCTGCAGTTGGACCATGGCTCCACATAAACTGTTTTTATCCACGGAGGTAATGACTCCACGCGTTCGGCACAGTGGTATCCACAACCGGATAAAGAAGTACAGAGGATGAAAAAGGCGAAAACAGCAAAGAGAAGATTGCCGTGGCGACGTGTAGATAAAACCATATGCATGATTCTGATCATTGGTAAATGCTGTTCTCCAGACCCTGTTAATCCTTTACGACAATGTTGATAAGCCTTCCGGGCACATATATGATTTTATGTATTGCCTTTCCTTTTGTGTATCGCTTTATCTTGGGATCATCCAAAACTATGGATTCAATATCTTTCTTATCTGTATCCTGATCTACCTCGACCTGGCTGCGAAGCTTACCGTTGACCTGCACCACGATATTTACAGTATCGGCCCGTGCGGCATCAAGATCTGCAGCAGGCCATGGTTCCAGACCTATGCTCTTTTGATGTCCAAGGAGCCGCCACAATTCGTCCGTTATATGAGGCACCATTGGAAAGAGCAGGATTAACGCCGCTTCCATGGCCTCTCTCAATGCGGCCCAATCCCCCTGTTTATCCATCCCTGGGGTGCCATGCCGGTTGAGGCAGCCCATTACCTCATTGATCAATTCCATTACCGCGCTTATGGCCGTATTGAAATGAAAGCGCTGTTCAATGTCCTCGGTGACCTTCAGAATCGTCCGGTGCGTCTTTTGTCGAAGGGCCCTGGTGGCCTTTGTCCCCTGAATCAGGGTCTGTCTGCCGGTCCGGATTGAGTTCAGACCCTCAAGATTTTCCGTGATCAGACGCCAGATCCGGTGCAGGAACCTGTGGGCCCCTTCGACTCCTTGATCACTCCATTCAAGGTCCCTTTCCGGCGGGGAAGCGAAAAGTATGAAGAGACGAATGGTATCGACTCCGTAAGTACGTATCATCTCGTCAGGGTCAACCACATTCCCTTTGGATTTGGACATCTTCGCCCCGTCTTTGAGGACCATGCCCTGAGTCAAAAGGTTTGCAAATGGCTCATCTATTGAAAGCCACCCCAGATCCCGCAGGGCCTTGGTAAAAAATCTTGCATACAGGAGATGCAGTATGGCGTGTTCAATTCCACCTATATACTGATTTACAGGGAGCCATGCATCCACCATCTTGCGGTCCAGTGGTGCCCGGGTCTCGTCAGGGCATGTGTATCTGGCAAAATACCAGGATGATTCAACAAAGGTGTCCATCGTGTCTGTTTCCCGCCGTGCAGGTCCGCCGCACTTGGGACAGGTTGTAGACCAGAAGCTCTCAAGGCGGGGGAGTGGAGACCTGCCCTGTTTGTCCAATCTGGCATCCAGGGGTAGAATAACAGGCAGATCCTGTTCCCTGACCGGCACGAGCCCGCATTTGTCACACTGGACCATTGGAATAGGTGCCCCCCAAAAGCGCTGTCTGGATATGCCCCAGTCCCTCAGGCGGTAACTGACTTTTTGCCTTCCAAGGCCCTGGGTCTCAAGTTGCCTGGTTATGGCCCCCTTGGCCTCTTCGTTGTCTGTACCGTCAAAAGGACCTGAATTCACAAGGGTGCCGGGGCCTTCCCATGCCTCTTTCATGGTCTCGGGCTCCAGGTTTTCCCCCTTTGGTTGAATCACGATCTTAATTGGCAGCCCGTATTTTCCTGCAAACTCAAAGTCCCTCTGGTCATGGGCAGGGACGGCCATTACCGCACCTGTGCCGTATTCCATTAACACGAAATCAGCAATGTAGACGGGAATGCATTCACCGGTTAGCGGATGCCTGACATATGCCCCGGTGAATACACCTTCCCTGGATCTGGTGACTGAGTGATCCGGTGACTGAGTGATCTGTCTTTCTCTTGCAGGTATTTTGCGCCAATTTTCTATAAAGGCCTTTACTTTTTCTTCCTGGCCTGTACCCATACAGAGCTTCAGGGCCACAGGGTGTTCCGGTGACAGGCTCATAAAGGTCGCACCCCAGAGGGTATCCGGTCTGGTGGTAAATACCCTGATTTCACCCTCCATTCCGGAAAGCGGAAACGTGATCTCTGCCCCCACGCTGCGGCCGATCCAGTTGCGCTGCATTGTAAGGACCTTTTCCGGCCATCCGGTCAACCTGTCGCACCCTTCCAGGAGTTCTTGAGCATAGTCAGTGATCTTAAAAAACCACCCATCCAGTTCTTTTTCCACCACCTCTGTATCACACCGCCAGCACCTGCCGTCCTCTACCTGCTCATTGGCGAGTACTGTCTGACAGCCTTCGCACCAGTTGACTTTGGATTTCTGACGATATACGAGCCCTGCCTCAAACATCCGGATAAAAAAGAGCTGTTCCCAGCGATAGTAATCCGGGTCACAGGTGGCAAACTCTCTTTCCCAGTCATATGACAACCCCAGACGCTTGAGCTGTTTGCGCATGTAGTTGATATTTTCATGGGTCCATACGGCAGGGTGGATACCATGTTTAATAGCGGCATTCTCGGCTGGCATACCAAAGGCGTCCCATCCCATGGGATGAAGGACATTGTAGCCCTGCATGCGTTTGTAGCGGGCCACTACGTCCCCTATGGTGTAATTCCTGACATGACCCATGTGTATCCGGCCTGAAGGGTAGGGGAACATCTCCAGGACATAATAACGTGGCCCAGAGCTGTCTTCCCGGGCGGTAAAAAGGCCCTTTTCCGCCCATTCGGCCTGATGCCTTTCTTCTATTGTCTTGAAATTATATCGTACCGTCATGATATATAAAGATTATGACTTTTCAGCTATTTCCCTGTGCCTCAAGACCGAGTCCAGGATGCCGTTTACAAAGGCAGTTGATTCCTCCCCGCAAAACTTTTTTGCAAGCTCAAGTGCTTCATTTATGGCTACTTTAGGAGGTATATCAGGACAATAACATAACTCGAAGGCACCTATGCGCAATATATTCTTGTCAACACTGGCCATCCTGTCCAGACGCCAATGCTCGGCATTCTTTTTCAGGATGGAATCGATCTCCGCCTTGTGCGTAAGCACGCCCCGCAGCCGGGTGCAGCCGAATATCAGGGCGGGATCGTCTTCAGGGATAGCCTCTGAAGCCAGGTTTCTGGCATATTCCATAATTACCTTATCTATATTTTCAATGGTATTCCAGTCACATTGATAAAGGATCTGAAGGGCGATCTCCCGCCCTTTGCGACGCATTGACAATTTAGGCATTTAGGCCTTTTAAGAGATTTGCCATTTCTACAGCGGCGAGAGCGGCATCCCAGCCCTTATTCCCTGCCTTGGTGCCTGCCCGTTCAATGGCCTGCTCGATGCTGTCAGTGGTGAGTACTCCAAAGGCAATAGGGCAATCCGCCTGCATTGCAACCTGTGCGATCCCCTTGGATGTTTCGGCAGCTACGTAGTCAAAGTGCGGTGTGGCCCCCCTGATTACGCAGCCCAGACATATTACGGCGTCATAATGGCCGCTGTTTGCCATGCGCCTGGCTACCAGGGGGATTTCAAAGGCGCCTGGCACCCAGGCCACCTCGATATCACCTTCTGTGCATCCATGCCTGACAAGCGCATCCAATGCGCCTCCAAGGAGCTTGCTGGAAATGAATTCGTTAAATCGCGCGATTACAATACCTAAACGCAATCCCTGGGCCTGCAGGTGACCTTCAAATGTCTTAGGCATGATATCCCCTCTTTTTCTCAATTGCTAAATATGTAACAGGTGTCCCATCTTTTCTTTTTTACACAATAAATAGCCGAAGTTCTCTTCATGCGGCGGGATTTCAATCGGGACCCTTTCTACCATTTCCATTCCATAACCCTCGAGTCCGACAATCTTTTTAGGATTGTTGGTCATGAGTCTCATTTTTCTCACCCCAAGGTCCCTCAAGATCTGTGCCCCGACACCATAGTCCCTGAGATCCGGTTTAAAGCCAAGTTCACAGTTGGCTTCTACAGTATCCCTACCCTGATCCTGGAGACAATAGGCCCGAAGTTTGTTAAGCAGTCCTATACCTCTGCCTTCCTGCCTCATGTAGACAAGGACACCCCTGCCTTCTTTGGCTATCTGGCTCATGGCCCTCTGTAACTGTGGACCGCAATCACATCTCAGGGAGCCAAGCACATCCCCGGTCAGGCACTCAGAGTGTACACGCACAAGAATTTCCTCATCAGCCCGGATTTTCCGCTCTCCCAGTACCAGGGCAAGATGCTCGTTGGGATCGATTATACTGCTGTAGACAATGAGCTTCCATTCGCCACCGAACCTGGAAGGCAGCCTGGTCTCAACCTCTCGGCGTACAAAGCTTTCGGTACGCAGACGATAGGCTATGAGGTCTGCAATTGTGACAATCTTGAGATCGTGTTTTCTGGCAAAAATTTCCAGATCAGGCATCCGGGCCATTGACCCGTCGTCCTTCATTATCTCGCATATGACTCCGGATGGATTCAGACCTGACAGCCTTGCAAGGTCCACTGAACCCTCGGTTTGACCCGCCCTTACCAGGACACCTCCCTCTCTGGCCTTCAGCGGAAAGACATGACCCGGCATGACGATATCCTCCGGACCGGATTCCTCTGCTATGGCAGTTTTGATAGTGGTGGCCCTGTCATGGGCGGAGATACCTGTAGTGACTCCATTTTTGGCCTCTATGGATACTGTGAAGGCCGTACCGTATCTGCATGTGTTCCGGGAAGTCATCATGGGGAGGTTCAGTTTGTTTACCCGGTCTTTCGTAAGGGCCAGGCAGATCAGTCCGCGACCATACCGGGCCATGAAATTTATGGCCTCCGGGGTTGCCGTCTCCGCTGCCATAGTGAGATCACCCTCGTTTTCACGATCTTCGTCGTCCACAAGGATAATCATCTTCCCGGCCCGAATGTCCTCAATGGCCTCTTCTATTTTGGATAATGACATTGTTTGTTAAACCTCGTTAAAAAAGTTGCGTCTCCATACTAAGTTTTGCTGCAAAGTTTTTATTAATAATGCCTGAAAAAAAATCCCGAATTTCGTCTTTTTCAATTTAGCTTCAGAGACAATTAACATATTATAATTATTTTCTTTTTTAAATTCAAAATTTAGGATTAAAAGTTATTGTTAACGGCCTTTCCATTCAGATACTAAATAAATCCATGCCGTGCCAGAAACTCTGTATCAATATTGGTCTTTTCCTCTGATTTAATGTGACCGGCCGATAGTAGTTTTTCAATATACTTCCCAATGAGATCTACCTCAATATTGATTTTATCTCCTTTCTTTCTAAAACCCATAGTGGTGAGCCTGGCTGTATGAGGGATAACGGCCACGGAGAAAACGCCTCTACTGTAATTGTTTACAGTAAGGCTTATACCGTCGATTGCAACCGAACCTTTTTCAATAATATAGCGGCCAAGGTCCTCAGGGACGGATATGGAAAATAGAGCGAACCGGCTTAAATGTTCCTTTTTAATTATTTCACCTATTCCGTCCACATGTCCGCTTACCAGGTGTCCGCCGAGGCGATCCGAGAGTCTGAGTGCCCGCTCAAGATTAACACGGCTTCCAACCCGCAGCCAAGACAGCGTGGTCTTTGAAAGGGTCTCAGGTGAAACTTCTGCGGTGAATACGTAGTGGGAGATAGTGACTGCGGTCAGGCAGGCCCCGTTAACAGCGATACTTTCCCCTTCCTGTGGATCTTCAATGGAAAAATCGGATTGAATAGTAAAGACCAGGCCCTGGCCCGCCTGCCTGGTATCCTTGAGAGTACCAAGGCCGTTGATTATTCCGGTAAACATTTGTGTCAACTCCAAAAAGAATCAATGTCTGTAACCAGACCGGAGACCAGCCAGTTATCTCCCAGCTTGTGATGTTTTACATGGGACAGCCTTTTTGCCGTTCCTATTTCCACAGACCCCGATCCGCCTATTGCGGGCCGGGCATCCTCCCCGCCGATCACCATGGGAGCATAATAAAAAAAGGCCTCATCAACCAACGCCTGGTCCCAGAATGCCCCGTTGATCGTGGCCCCGCCTTCTATCAGAAGCGACTGTACCCCAAAATCACCCAGCATTCTGAGTACATCTATGATGCTTACCCTGTTTTGCTTGTCCGGAGGTGTAAACCAGACCCGTGTACCGGATGCCTCTATGGCCTGCCTGTGTTCATCCGTGGCCCTGCCTTTTACCCCGATTATCACGGTAGGTGCAGGGGACTTCATCTGGCATATTCGACTGGATGTATCAATGTTCAGCGCACTGTCCAGCACCACCCTGATGGGATCTTTACCGGTTTTCCCGCCCGGCCTGCAGGTAAGCTGCGGGTCGTCCGCCGCTATGGTGCCTTTGCCGACCAGTATGGCGTCGCTTATTTCCCTGAGGCGGTGCCCGGAGCTACGGGCCTTCTGATTGGTAATCCACTTGGAGTGGCCTGTATGTGTTGCGGTCCTTCCGTCCAGACTGCATGCCACCTTAGACCGGACCCATGGCATGCCGGTCAATACGTGTTTGGTAAACGGAGCAATCAAAAGACGGCATTCATATCTCAGACAACCCGTCTCGACTTCAAGGCCTCTATCCCTCAGAAACCTTGCCCCACCTCCGGTTACCTTGGGATTTGGATCGAGTGTCCCTATTATTATCCTTCTGATGCCCGCCTGCAGTATGGCATGTGTGCAGGGCGGCGTCCGGCCCGTGTGGTTGCATGGTTCCAGAGTTACATACAGGTCGGACCCTCTGGCCTTGTCTCCAGCGGCCCTCAGGGCATGGATTTCAGCATGGGGTGTGCCGGCCTTTTGGTGCCAGCCCTCTCCCAGGATCATGCCCTGACTGGCTACTATAGCCCCTACAGCAGGGTTTGGAGCAGTGTATCCAAGCCCCTTTTTGCCCAATTTAAGGGCCCTGCGCATAAATTTGATGTCTTCCCCGGACCACATTCAAGGACTCTGTTTACGGGAACTTTCACTCAGCAGCTCCTGGAGTTGATCCATAAACTCATTGAGGTCCTTAAATTGCTTATATACAGACGCAAAGCGCACGTAAGCCACATCGTCCCACACCCTCAATTGAGACATGACACGTTCCCCCAGGAATCTGCTCTCCAACTCCCTTTCCCCTCTATCCTGGATTTCTTTCTCAATATTGCTGACAAAGGCCTCGACTTCGTCCATACTTACCGGACGTTTTTCACAGGCCTTTACTATCCCCTCAACGATCTTATTCCGGTCAAAGGATTCACGTCTTCCATCCTTTTTGACTATCATGGGATGAAATTCTTCAATCCTTTCATAGGTGGTGAAACGCTCATGACAAGACAGGCATTCACGGCGTCGACGGATGGCCGAACTGTCACCGCTGGATCTGGAGTCAACAACTTTACTGTCTGCAAAACTGCAAAATGGGCACTTCATTGGATTTTAACCGGTTTAGGTATTATTTTCCCTGAATTTTATAAATTCTATCCCGGCCTCCTTCAGCATATCACGGGACATGGGATCTGCATAGCCTTCTCCGTAATAGATGGCCCGAATGCCGGCATTTATAAGCATCTTTGTGCATATAATACAGGGAAGATTGGTGCAGTATAGAATCGAGTTGGCCACTGAAACCCCGTGGTATGCAGCCTGAATAATTACATTTTGTTCAGCATGGAGACCCCTGCACAGTTCGTGCCTTTCACCTGAAGGCACCTCGAGCTTTTCCCTCAGACAACCTATTTCAAGACAGTGTCTCAAGCCGCTTGGGGCCCCATTATAGCCTGTTGCCAGGATACGGCGATTTTTTACCAGTATTGCCCCTACCTTACGGCGCAGGCAAGTAGACCTTTGGGAAACCAGGCGGGCGATGGACATGAAATAGGCATCCCAGGAAGGCCTGGTATTTGTGATATCCTTTTCCGTTTCCATATTTTTAATTCATTAAGCCGCCAAAGGGTGAATCAGTTGATATTATATCGTGCCAGACGTTCGGCATATAGTGGAAACCTCTCACACAGGGAGCGGATCTTGATTTTAATGTCTTTGGTCAACTTATCATTCCCGGGCTGATCCAGTAATTCAGAGATATAGCTGCCCACTTCTTCCATATCCTGTTCTTTGAGCCCTCTTGTAGTCACTGCAGGGGTCCCGATACGGATACCGCTGGTAACATTTGGGGATCGGGTATCAAAAGGAATAGTATTTTTGTTTACCGTAATACCGGACCGCTCCAGCACCTCCTCTGCCTCGGCCCCTGTGAGGCCTTTATCTGAGAGGTCAACAAGCAACAGGTGATTGTCGGTGCCCCCTGAAACCAGACGAAATCCCCGGTCTTGCAGTGTCTTTGCAAGGGCCTTTGAGTTTGAAACGATCTGTTGCTGATATATTTTAAAATCGTCTCCAAACGCCTCTTTAAAGGCTACGGCCTTTGCGGCGATTACGTGCATCAAAGGACCTCCCTGAATGCCGGGGAATATCTGGCTGTTCAGGGATCGAGAATACTTTTCCATGGCCAATATGATACCGCCCCTGGGACCCCTCAAGGTCTTATGGGTCGTGGAGGTAATAAAGTCTGCAAACGGGACAGGGGAGGGATGAACACCTGCCGCCACGAGTCCGGCTATATGGGCCATATCAACCATGAGACAGGCCCCTGTTTCGTTGGCTATTTTTTTGAAGGACGCGAAATCCAGTATGCGGGGATAGGCGCTTGCTCCGGCAATAATGAGCTTTGGCCGGTGCTTTCTGGCCATTTCTGCAACCTGATCGTAATCTATGACTTCGGTCTCCCGGTTCACTCCGTAGTGGGTTATCTTGAAAAACCGTCCTGAAAAACTCACCGGCAAACCATGAGAGAGATGTCCTCCATGTGCTAAATCCATAGACAGGATGGCATCACCCTGATTCAGGACGGCAAAGTATACCGCCATGTTTGCCTGAGTACCTGAGTGGGGCTGTACGTTGGCATACTCTGATCCAAAGAGCCGGTTCAGGCGATCAACGGCAATCCTTTCCACCACATCCATGTTCTTGCATCCGCCATAGTATCTTTTACCGGGGTAGCCTTCGGCATACTTGTTCATGAAGACACTGCCCTCTGCCTGCATGACCGCCTCGCTCACGAAGTTTTCCGAGGCTATCATCTCGAGCTGCTCTGTCTGTCTCCTTATTTCGGCCTTAAAGGCCTGGAAGACTTCTGGATCAGTGTGCTTCAAATGAATCATCTTTTTGCTCCACCAGGTCGATCATATTGATCCTGCGACTGTGGCGTCCCCCCTTGAAGGGGGTCACAAGCCATATCCTGACCATCTCTTTGGCAAGTCCGGGTTCTATTACCCTGCCACCCATACAGAGTATGTTGGAATCATTATGTTCCCGGCCCATTCTGGCAGTAAAGATATCATGGCATAGGGTGGCCCTGATACCCGGTATGCGATTGGCGACTATGGACATGCCTATGCCGGTACCGCAGATCAGGATACCCCTTTCACACCGGCCTGATGCTACGGACTCGGCAACCGCACGTCCCTGTACGGGATAGTCCACTGAATCCGTAGAGTAGCATCCCAGATCCAGGACCTGGTGTCCAAGTCCCGCAAGTAAATCACGTATTTCCTCTTTTAGTTCAAATCCACCGTGATCCGAACCGATAGCTATCTTCATGTAATTATTTATTTCCCGTCAAGGATTGTGAACGGTTAAATCTTTATGGATATGCATCTTAACGATACCTGCGGAAGATCAACACGGCATTGGTCCCGCCGAATCCAAATGAATTGGACATGACTACATCAACAGGCTGGCTCCTTGCCTTGTTTGGTACATAGTCAAGATCGCATTCAGGGTCCGGAGTCTCGTAGTTTATGGTTGGAGGGATAATCCCGTCTTCTATGGTCTTAACGCAAAAGATCGCTTCAACACCTCCGGCACCTCCCAACAGGTGTCCCGTCATGGATTTGGTGGAACTGACCGGTATGCTTTTCGCCCTGTCCCTGAAGACTGTCTTTATGGCCCTGGTTTCACACATATCGTTGAGAGGGGTGCTGGTACCATGGGCATTTATATAGTCTATGTCTTGATAACCAAGTCCTGCGTCCTCAAGGGCCATGGACATGCAGTTTGCACCCCCTTCTCCATCGTCAGACGGTGCCGTCATATGGTACGCGTCTCCCGTAAGTCCGTATCCAACTATCTCCGCCCGGATATTTGCACCCCTTTCCAGGGCATGATTCAGTTCTTCGATAACCAGGATACCGGCACCCTCGCCGATGACAAAACCGTCACGATCCTTATCAAAGGGTCTTGATGCCTGTTCGGGTCTTTCATTCCTTGTAGAGAGGGCCTTCATATTGGCAAAGCCGGCAAATGCCAGTGGCGTCATTACTGATTCGGTGCCGCCGCATATCATCACATCAGCCGCCCCTCTCTGAATTGTCTTGAAGGCGTCTCCTATGGCATGGCTGCCTGCTGCACAGGCAGTGCATACTACAGTATTGGGACCCTTTGCCCCGCACATTATTGAGATCTGGCCGGAAGCCATATTGGGTATGGCCATGGGAATAAAAAACGGACTCACTCGTTTTGGGCCTTTATTTACAAGGATATCCCGGAAATATTCAATGGATCCCAGTCCACCAAGACCACATCCGGTAATAACGCCGGCCCTTGGGGCCTTGTCCTCCGGGATCTTGATGCCCGCATCTTCAACGGCCATCCGGGCCGCGGCAATGCTCAGTCTTGCAAAGGGATCTAATCGTTTAATCAATTTCTCGGGCATGAAGTCACTCGGTTTAAAGCCCTTTACCTCTCCACCGATCTGAGACAGATAGCCTTTTATATCAAAACGGGTAACAGGACCTATACCGGATTTTCCGGCTATCAGGTTTGCCCAGCTATCTTCAACCCCGATACCCACGGGGCAAAGAAGACCGAGACCTGTTACTGCTACCCTACGGTTCTGGTTTTGGTTTGTCATGACGATATATAGTGCCGGCCCCTAATTTTCAGTGCCTTTTAGGGTTTACTTTTCTCCTTGTGCCTTGATAAAGTCGATAGCGTCCTGGACCGTTTGCATCTTTTCTGCGTCTTCGTCTGCTATTTCCATATCAAACTCTTCTTCCATAGCCATAACCAATTCCACAAGGTCCAAAGAATCGGCTCCAAGGTCATCTATAAAAGATGCCTTCGGCACCACCTTTTCTCTGGCAACGCTGAGCTGGCTTGCAATGATATCAACCATTTTGGTATCTATACTCATTTTTATCCTCCCTATATCCTGTTGGTCCGAATAATTAGACCTGATCAACAGTAAATTTTCAATCGCATATCAATCCACCATTTACATGGAGTACTTGGCCGGTAATATATGAAGCCTCATCCGAGGCCAAAAAGCTCACTGCTCCAGCCACATCTTCAGGGCTTCCCATTCGACCCGCAGGAATCCGGCTCAACAGCTGGTCCTTTACCTTTTCCGGCAATACCGCGGTCATACCGGTTTCAATAAATCCAGGGGCCACTACATTTGCAGTAACTCCTCTTGATGCCGTTTCCCTGGCCACAGACTTTGTAAATCCCTCCAAACCTGCTTTGGATGCAGCATAGTTGGCTTGACCCGGATTCCCCATAGAACCCACTACCGAGCCTATACTGATAATTCGGCCCCATCTCTGCTTAATCATGGCCATAATCACCGCCTGGGTGCAATTAAAGGCCCCTTTCAGATTGACCGACATCACTAAATCCCAGTCCTCTGTCTTCATTCGGGGAAGCAAACTATCCCGGGTAATACCTGCATTATTAACCAGTATGTGAATTCCACCATGGTCTTTAATGACCGATTTAAGTGCCTTGGAACTTGCCTTGGTATCTGATACATCAAAGGGCAGGAAGCTGCCCGTCCCTCCGATACCTGTGATTTCATCTAAAATGCCTTGGGCGATTGTCTGATCGCATACATCGTTTACAAATATATGGGCGCCGAGGCGGGCAAGTTTAAGGCATACAACCCGGCCTATTCCTCTGGATCCCCCGGTTACTACAGCTATTTTACCTTTGAGTTTCTGCTTGCATGACATATTATAATCCCCGCTCTTTTTGAATTCTCTTGGTTAAAAGGGGTAATATCTCTTTAACGTCCCCGACCAGGCCGTAAGTAGTTACGTCAAAAATGGGGGCCTCAGCGTCTTTGTTTATCGCCACTATGATCTCTGACCCTTGCATGCCGACTATGTGCTGTATGGCCCCTGATACCCCGCAAGCTATATAGAGCTTGGGAGACACGGTAACACCTGTTTGGCCGATCTGTGTGCGGCTTGAGAGCCAACCTGCATCTACGGCCGCCCTTGTAGACCCGACCGCACCTCCAAGTAAATGCGCCAATTCTTTGGCCAGATCAACATTCTCTTTTTGTTCAAATCCCCTGCCTGCCGTTACTATTATATCCGCTTCGCCGAGATTGGAACCTTCTGCCTGCTCATTCACAGACTTAAGGACCCGGACACTATGTTCGAGCAGATTTTCTCTGGGGACGATGCGGATCACCTCGCCTTTCCGTCCGGGATCAGGGATATCGGCTTTCATAACATGAGGTCTGACCGTAGCCATTTGGGGACGGTGTTCAGGGCATACAATGGTTGCCATGAGATTTCCCCCGAAGGCCGGTCTGGTCTGGAGCAGGGCCTTATCCTCTGCTCTGATATCAAGTCCTGTGCAGTCGGCGGTAAGGCCTGTCTCAAGGATCGTGGCGACCCTCGGTATATAGGAACGGCCCATGGCTGTTGCACCGGCTAAAATAATTTCAGGCCTTTCTCTCTTGGCAAGATCTGCAAGTATATTTCCGTAGACCTCGTCGGTGAATGTCGCCAGCTCCTGGTGGTCAACAACCAGCACCCTGTCCGCACCGTGGAATATCAATTCCTGTGCTTTGGATTCAATTCCCCGTCCCATCAGCACTGCGGTAACTTCTGCCTCGAGTTCGCCTGCAAGTTCCCGGGCCTTTGCAAGGAGCTCAAGCGTCACTGAGGCAAGGATCCCGCCTCTGCATTCCGCAATCACCCATATTCCTTTCCAGGAACTCAAGTCTGTGGTGGCATACAGACCTTCCTCCACCTGGAGCTCTAATGCGCCTTCAGGACAGCCGTTCACGCAGATGCCGCACATGGTGCAGGCATCCTGATCTACAACGGCCTTCCCGTCTTTTACAAAAATGGCCTCAAAAGTGCATGATTCTTCACATTCACCACATCCGGTACACTTTTCCGTATCAACCTTAAGCATTACAAAATTCCCGCTACTTTCAGCCTGGAGACCAGGGCATCTACTTGTTCCTCTGCTGAGCCCCCGAACATTTCTCTGCGGGCATCAAAAGTAGGGACCCATGTAGATACGACTTGAGTCGCCGATCCGGCCAGCCCGACCATAAAAGGTTTTGCCCCGAGTTCCAAGGCATTCCATATAGGAATTTCAGCTTTTCTGGCCCGCATTTTCCCTTTGAGGGAGGGCAGCCTGGGGGTATTGATGGAGGCAAGCACTGTAAGGAGGGCAGGCATCTCAAGTTCAAGTATGTCATAGCCATCTTCATTGACCCTCCTGACTTGCATTGTCTTTCCGTCATCCATTAGATTGAGTTCGTTTACGCATGTCACACAGGGAAGGCCGAGCCGGACAGCCAGCCCGGGACCTACTTGGGCCGTATCACCATCTATGGCCTGTTTGCCGCAAAGCACGAGGTCAACAGGCCCAAGCTTCTCGATTGCCTTTGCCAGTGTATACGTAGTTGCCAAGGTATCTGCCCCGGCAAACGCACGGTCCGACAGAAGGATTCCCTTGTCCGCTCCAAGAGACAGGGCCTCTTTCAGGGCATTTTCCGCCTGTGGCGGGCCCATGCTCAGTACGGTGACCTCTCCACCGTAGGCGTCTTTCAACTGAAGCCCGGCCTCAAGGGCGTGGAAGTCGAAAGGATTTATTATTGCCTCTAGTCCTTCCCTTACCAGCGTGCCTTTTTCCGTATCATATCGCACGCTCTTTGCGTCTGGAACCTGTTTTATGCAAACTACTATGTTCATGCCTAATTATTTTTTCGCATACTCTTTATTCAGTGCCTGACCGATAATATTGCGCATGATCTGGTTTGTACCCTCGTATATCTGGAGGATTTTTGCATCCCGCATCATTTTTTCAACCGGATAGGACTTCATATATCCATAGCCGCCAAGGATCTGAACCGCATCAGTGGTTACCTGCATGGCCATATCAGTTGCAAAGAGCTTTGCCATTGCAGATATCTTGGCAGTATCCTTTTCCCCATCGTCGAGGGTCCTGGCTACCGAATAGACAAGGGCCCTTGAGGCCTCAAGCTTTGTGGCCATATCCGCCAGCATGTGCTGTAAGGCCTGAAAGCCGATTATCGGTTGCCCAAACTGTATTCTCTGCCTTGCATATTTAACCGCTTCATCCAGGGCTGCATGAGCAAGTCCGACTGCTATGGCACCTATACCGGGTCGGGCTATGTCCAGAGTCCTCATGGCTATTAAGAAGCCTTGACCCTTCCTGCCGAGAATACGGTCTTTCGGAATGCGGCATTCATTCATTATGAGTTCCCTGGTCGACGAGGCATTCAGACCCATCTTTCTTTCTTTTTTCCCAAAGCTGAATCCCGGATCGCCCTTCTCCACTATATATGCTGTAGCACCCCTTGCACCTTTGTTTTTGTTGGTCATGGCCACTATGGTATATATTTCCGCTTCCCCGCCGCTGGTTATCCACTGTTTGGTACCGTTTAAAACCCAGTGATCTCCATCTTCTACTGCTGTAGTCCGGATACCTGCGGCATCACTACCGGCATTGGCTTCGGTAAGCCCAAAGGCTACAAGGCGCTTGCCTGAGGCAATATCTGGAAGATAGCGGGCCTTTTGTTCCTCAGAGCCGAAAAGCAGAATGGGATAACCCCCCAAGGCACTGGCAGCGAAGGTCGTGGTAACCGCGATGCAACCATAGGCAAGCTGTTCCAGGGCCAGACAATTCTCAAAACAGCCTTTTTCAAGACCACCATATTCTTCGGGGATATAAAGCCCGAAGAGATCCGCATGGGCTATATCTCTCATAATATCCCAAGGGAATTCATTATTCTCATCGAGCCTTGCTCTTACAGGAATGATCTTTTCTTCGGCTATCTGGCGTGCCAAGTCAAGGATCATCTGTTGCTCTTCCGTCAAGAAATAATTGACTTGTGTCATGTAAAAATCCTTTTTTAATCAGTATATATAATTACCAGCACATGGCCACAGATCCCCATGTGAAACCACCTCCGAAAGCGACCATTAAAATACGGTGACCAGGGACCAAGAGTCCTGTTCGATTAGCTTCATCCAGGCCGATTGGTATGCTCGCCGCCGAGGTATTACCATACTTGTGAACATTGATAAAGATTTTCTCCTGAGAAAGCCCCAGTCTTTCTCCTAAAAAATTAATGATTCGCACGTTGGCCTGATGAGAAAACAGATGATCCACATCGTTTTCATTCCATTTATTCGCCTCCATTGCTTCTCTTGCTGCGGTCTCCATTGCTTTAACGGCATGTTTAAAGACCTCCCGGCCCTGCATTTGAATATATTGCCGTCCTTTTTCAGGGGTTGAATGACCCGCCGGCAAGTCTGCCTCCAGGCACTTTAAAATGAGAAGCTCTCCCAGCGAACCATCTGCGTGAAGGTGGGTAGACAGAATGCCCCTGTCTTCTTTGGTGCCGGTAATTACAGCAGCCCCGGCCCCGTCTCCAAAGAGTACGCAGGTATTACGGTCTTCCCAATTTGTAACCCGGGACAGTATTTCACTTCCAATTACAAGTATCTTCATTCCCGGGTTAAACCGTATGAATTTATCTGCTACGGAGATCGCATAAAGAAAACCGGTGCAGGCGGCGTACAGGTCAAAGGCACAGGCCTTTTTCGCTCCAAGCTCGTTCTGGACCAGACAGGCAACAGAAGGCATCGGCATGTCCGGAGTCATAGTACCGACTATGATAAGATCCAGATCCTGCGGCCGCACCGCCGCCATATCAAGGGCCTTTCTTGCTGATTGTGTGGCAAGATAAGAGTTGGTCTCCCTGTCATTAGAGATATGGCGTTGCAGTATCCCTGTTCTGGTGCGTATCCATTCGTCGCTGGTATCCACAAGGCCTTCCAGTTCCTTGTTGGTTACTACTCTCTTGGGTACGCACGACCCCGTACCGATAATTATACTTCGAATAGACATGATTATAAGGTTTTGATAGTCTCGGGAGACCTTGACATCACTGGGCTACCTTGAATAGATCTTGTCTTTTGGCTAGAGAGTCTTTCAGCTTATCAGCCAACTCTACTTTGGCAAGTTCATCGGCTAACCGTATTGCATTTTTAACTGCTTTGGAGGCGGAGAGCCCGTGACAGATTATTGCTATCCCGTTGATTCCCAGCAAAGGAGCGCCACCATACTCAGCGTAGTCTATTATCTTGTAGAATCTATTAAAGGCGGATTTCAAACGAAGTCCCATGTCGGCCATAAGACTTTCCCCAATCTCTGACTGCAGCATGGTGAGAACAGCCTTTGCAAGACCTTCACTCAATTTTAGACATATGTTGCCCACAAACCCGTCGCATACCACAACATCCACGTCGCCTTTGAAGACTTCACCGCCTTCCACATTCCCAACAAAGTTCAATTTGCTGTCTGCGAGAAGATCATATGCCTTTTTTACGAGCTGGTTGCCCTTGGTGTCTTCCTCTCCGATACTTAACAGCCCTACTCTGGGTCGGGGATTATTCAAAAGCTCTCCGGCAAATACCGAGCCCATGATTCCAAACTGCAGAAGGTGAATAGGTCTGCAATCTACGTTTGCCCCTACGTCTATCATGGCCACAGGCCTTTTCGGAGTCGGCATGAGCGTAGCTATGGCCGGCCGAACGCTATTGATCCTGCCCAAGGCAACCATGGCTGTTGCCAGCGTGGCCCCTGAGTTGCCGGCACTCACCACGGCCTTGGCCTTTCCTTGACGCACAAGTTCAAAGGCAACTCTAATTGAAGAATCCTTTTTGTGCCTCAGCGAATCAGCCGGGGATTCTTTCATATCAACTATTTGAGAGGCTGGATATGTGCTTATGGGCAAATTACTGCCCCCCTGCCGCTTAAGCGTTTCCCTGAGTACCTCTTCTATCCCGACCAAAGTGATCTCGACACCGTGATCTCTGGCAGCGTTTATTGCGCCCCTTACCAGGGCATCAGGGGCTCGATCACCCCCCATGGCATCTACTGCTACAGACATTTTCTAGTCTAGTTCTTTTTCTTCATGGAATACTTTTCCCCTATAAGTACCACACTGGGGACAAATCCGGTGGGGGAGCTTGGGCTCTGTACATTGGGGGCATGTTGAGAGATTGGGTATGCGAATTGCGTCATGCGAGCGACGCTTACCTCTGCGTGAACGTGAAGTCTTTCTCTTGGGAACCGCCATTTTTTAATACCTCTTGACTTTTAATATTTTAGCCTAAACAATCAGATATGCTATCCTGTATTACTTTTATCAAGAAAAAATAAATTCAAAGGATACTCATTTGGCTGCTTGTCTCAGTTCTTTTAACACACTAAAGGGGTTGTCCAAAATGTCTGAACGGCAACGGCACTTCTCTACATTAAGATCCACACCGCACCCGGAGCAGATACCTTTACAGTCTTCTTTGCAGACGTGATGCATAGGAATTTGTAGCAGGACCTGTTCTCTGAATATTTCCTTAATCTGAATTTCAGATCCATTATAAAAGGATACCTCCATGTCTTCTTTTTCGAGGGCTATTTCTCTTTTCCCCTCTATCGATTGGCTGGGGACCAATATATAGAAAAAAGAGGTATCTATCTCCCGGGTATATTCCTCCAGGCAGCGATCACACCTGATGATGATCATGGCCGCGATTTTACCTTTTAGATGTACGGCACCATCGACACGGTGGAGAAAGACCTCACCTCTTGCAGTATCCAGTATTCTACATTCCTCTGCCTCGGATAAAATCCCTGATATGTCTTCAAAGATCAGATGTAGACCATTTTCCGGAATGTCCTCTAAGGGGACAGTATATCTAAAGTCTTTTAAAAGTTTGGTCATAAAATGTTATCAAGGCCAAAGGCCTTGTTAATTATTTCGGATTGCTAAAGCTTTTAGTGTGAATCCCGCAATATATAGAATGGCTATGTCTTGTCAAGATAGGCAGAGGGATGATTTATCATCCCTGCTATAATTATTCCTGCTTCGTAAAGCACATACAGGGGGATTCCCATCATGGCCATATTGAAGATATCTCCAGTGGGAGTGAGAATAGCAGCCATCATGGCAATTATTAGAATCGCATAACGTCTATATCTCCCGAAGAATTTAGGAGTGCAGATTTTTAGTCTGCAAAGCAATGTCATGATCAATGGAATTTCGAAGATTATGCCGAAGCCGATTAGAAAAAGTCCGATAAAATTCACAAATTTGCCCACAGCTATTACCGGCCTTAGGTGTTCCGACTGGTAATCCAGGAGGAAATTTATTCCAAAGGGAAGGGTTATGAAAAAGCAGAAGAGGATTCCTGTATAAAAGAGTAAAAGTGCTGAAAGTATAAACATCAGGGATGATTTTCTCGAAAAACCAAGTACATCAACCAGCCCCTGGGATATACGCCATAGTATCCAGGGGGCCAGAAGCATTAATGCCCCAATGCTTGAGAGCTTGAGTAGGGCCAGCATCGGCTCCAGTACTCCAAAAAAGGCCAGATGCTGTTGGAAATGGGACTGAAGAAAGGCCAGAAAACGGGGAGCAAGCAGGTACATAATGGTAGTGATCACTGCAAAGCTGATCGCAGTTTCCAGCAGAAAACGCCTTAAATACTTGAGCAGGCGCACCAAGGTCTTAGCCATAGATTCAGGCATAGTCTTTTTGTTTTACAGAAAATAAACAGTATCCACCGCAGAGCCCGGACTGTATATAAGTTGTCAATTTGCAAAAGACTTTGGTCTATGCAATGCACAAAAGTCCTTTAGCCGAGCTCCTTATGCAAATAGTCCATTGCATTTCGAAAAAAGGCCAGTCCTGCCCCTTCCTCCGGCAACTCTTCCCTGGTCCACCGTGGATGGTTGGTCCTGTGATGAAATGCCTCCGGGTGAGGCATAAGGCCCATGAGTCTGCCTGTAGTATCGCAAATACCCGCCACGGCAAGCTCTGAACCGTTTGGATTGTAGGGGTATTCTTGAGTGGGCTCTCCTGTTACAGGTGATACATACTGAAGTGCGATAAGTGCGTCTGCCATCAGCCTGTCTCTTGCCGATATGTCAATTGTTACAAATTTTCCTTCCCCGTGTCTTACCGGTAACTCAATACGGTCTATCCCGCGGGTAAATACGCAAGAAGAGCCCTTTGGGACCCTGCAGGTGACCCAGCGATCTTCAAATCTGCCGGAGTCATTATGGGCCAGACTTACATAACGTCTCTCATAATCGCCGTCAAAACCAGGCAAAAGACCGGTCTTCGCCATTAACTGAAAACCATTGCATACCCCTAGTACCAGCCCCCCTTTTTCTACAAATTTCAGGAGTTGATCCAGCAGACGTTCTCCTGTACCCTTAACCCTGGCATTTCGGAGCCTGTGTGCCCCGGCCTGTGCCGCTCCCAGATTGTCGCCGTCTAAAAATCCACCAGGCAGGTTCAAGAAATGATAGTCGTCCAAGCGGACGCTCCCGTCAAGAAGATCGCTGAGGTGTACTATATCAACGTGATCCGCACCGGCCAGTCTGCATGCATTGGCCGTTTCCATCTCACAGTTGGTTCCGTATCCTGATGTAACTATTACACGTATTTGGGATGTCATATAAAACTCCTGAGCTACCTGCAACTTTAAATATCTAGATATTATTACGTTTAAACAAAAATAATAAGCGTTCACTAAACGTTGAAACTAAAAATTGGAAATTTGGCCTTTATGCTTTTGTACTGTTAGGGTGTATTAAATTTTTTCTTACCACTTACCCCAATTTCTACTTTCCAATTTCCAATTTCAAGCCGTTAACGACTACAAATACATTAAAATGTTATGAGATCTCCCGTGTTATCCGCACGTCTCCAGCCACTGCTTAACCTGGTTCTCAAAAAGTTCATAAAAGGCGTCAGAGCCTTCTAAACCGGTTCTACCGAAGGTGTAGTTAATCTCAATAAACAGGAAAATATTAGATCCCTCCAAAAAAACAAGGTCAAAACCTGCCATATTGATTCCACTCCGCAGGCATAGATCTCTTACCGCCTTTCTCCCTATGGCTTGCAACTCCGGATCGGACCGGGCATCAATTTGTCCACCTTTTGCAATATTGTGGTAAAAGCCCGATGTGTTGCAGCGCCAGTAACTCCGGATATGATTTCCTATGACCACAACCCTGAGATCTCTTTTGAGATTGGGAATAAACTCCTGTAGCACAAAGCCGAAAATACCTTGTATTTCAAGGTGTTTGAGTATTTCTGTTGATTGTTTCAGGTCCTGTGCGTCTTCTATAAGCCAAGTCTGGGATCCCTCTCCCCCACTTGTCCCCTTGATTACAAATGGATAATCGGGGAGCTCGGGACTACAGCCCATTTCAGGGTGATCGCCCCACATGGTCTCCACCCGGGGGAAGATCCATGTTTTCGGGTGAGGAATACCATAACTCCAGAATAGCATGGTATCTCCCACCTTCCCCCCCCACTTAAAGCGAATACTGTAGTCCGGAAAGACATTGGCGCACAGGGTGTGGCACAGGGAATAGAGTTCTCTGGACACCGTCTGTGGTAATATGATCGCTCTGGCCTTCGAAAGGTCGTTGACCATATCTTCATCCCAGATTCTCCTTTCCCAGTAAAAGATATCGCCTTTAATCATGGGATGAAAGGATATCACAGGGCCCTTGGTATCAGATCCGGTCTTTTGATTGATAATATTCTTTCTCCTATAAGGACTTGGTTATAAGCTTTTTACACGAGTCATCCGGATTTTTCCAGAAATGACTTCACTGTTATAGGATTGTTCCGACAATGATTTATAAGGTCTTGAATTCCATTGGGGTTCTACTCCCCGCCGCTTGAGGCGTTCCTTGCAATTCGAGATACCCCGTCCGCTTGCGGCGGGGTAGTTCATTTTCTTTTCTGCCCCTTTAAATAACGATATTTTTTACGTTCTTCCATCAGTTGCGCTATATAAAACCAAATGAAGAAGGAAATAATAAGGTGGCCGGGTTGTCTGGTCAGACAAAAATGCCTCCTGCTAATGATTTTGTAGCCTTGACACAATTAACCATGACCATTAAAAATCCGCTTCATGACAAATATAAAAGATCTCTGCTTTGATAAAGGTAACGGCCTGCTGCCGGTTATAGCCCAGGACCATGAAACAGGTGAGGTACTCATGCTGGCCTATATGAACAGACAGGCATGGGAAAAGACTCTGGAGACAGGCCGGGTCCACTACTGGAGCCGCTCCCGGGACAAACTGTGGCTGAAAGGTGAGACCTCCGGCCATGTTCAGTTACTGAAGGCTGCCTATACGGACTGCGATCTGGATACAATACTGGTAAAGGTGGAACAATTGGGTGGCGCGGCGTGTCATAAAGGATACCGGAGCTGCTTTTATCGAAAAGTCCAGGGTGATTCCCTGGTTACTATAGGAGAGCCTGTTTTTGATCCAGAGGAGATTTATAAAAAGTGAACCAACTTAAACTGGGTATACCGAAGGGGAGTCTTGAAAAGGCTACAATTGAACTCTTTTCAAAATCAGGGTGGCGTATAGAGGTCCACCACAGGAGCTATTTCCCCAGTATAGACGATCCGGATATAGTCTGCAGCATCTGCAGGGCACAGGAGATGTCACGTTATGTTGAGCAGGCAATCCTTGACGTCGGCATTACAGGACGCGACTGGATCCTGGAGAATGATTCGGACATTGTTGTTGTGGCAGACCTGATATACTCCAAGGTAAGCAAGCGCCCTGCCCGATGGGTCCTGGCCGTACCGGCCGACTCTCCCTGCCGTTCTGTCAAAGACCTTCAGGGGAAGAAGATAGCAACAGAGCTTGTCAACTTTTCCAAGCGTTATTTTTCAGAACGTGGAATAGATGTAAAAGTTGAGTTTTCCTGGGGCGCCACCGAGGGCAAAGTCGCCTCAGGGCTTGCCGACGCCATTGTCGAGGTGACAGAGACCGGAAGCACCATCAATGCCCACGGACTGATGATCATAGAAGAGCTGATGGAGTCCAATCCCCAGTTGATAGCCAACAGACATGCATGGGAAGACCCATGGAAAAGGAAAAAGATTGAGCAGATATCCATGCTTCTGCAGAGCGCTTTGCGTGCGGATCGTCTTGTAGTGCTCAAGATGAACGTTCCCAAGGAAAGGCTGGGGGCAGTGGTGGATATACTGCCCAGCCTGAATGCCCCCACGGTTTCTCCGCTGTATAAACAGGAGTGGTGTTCTGTAGAGACGGTAATAAACGAGGCGGAAGTAAGGGAAATTATCCCACGGCTTATGGCCGCGGGTGCCCAAGGAATCATAGAGCATGCCCTCAATAAAGTCCTCTAGATCCAGTGGCAGCGAAAATCATTAAGGCCGCCTTTATTACAAGTGCCTATAAGCTCTCTCAGCTACCCCCACCCGGGCTGCCGGAAGTGGCGTTTGCCGGCAGGTCTAATGTGGGCAAATCCAGTCTTCTGAATCGTCTCCTGGGGAGGCACAACCTGGTAAAAGTCAGCTCAAGGCCGGGGTTCACTCAGTCTCTGAACTTTTTCCTTGTCAATGATTCAGTCTATTTTGTCGATCTCCCTGGCTATGGGTTTGCAAAGGCCCCGAAACACGTTCAGCAAAAGTGGCACAGGCTGGTAGAGGGTTATATCGAGGCCAGAAAACCTCTTAAGGGAGTGGTATGCATCTTTGATATGAGGAGGGTTCCAGACCAGTTGGACCTTGATCTTTTGGGCTATCTCCATTCCCTCGGCAGGCATATATGGTTAGTATTTAACAAAGCGGACAAAATATCCCAGCCCAAAAGACAGAGGCAGCTACATGCTATCCGTCGAAGACTCCCTGGATTTATTGATAGACCTTTGATTATTTCCGCCCGGACAGGGGAGGGTGTCCAGTCCCTGCTTGAAACGGTTTGGCTAGCCTGTTTTTAAAAAAGAGGTTTTTTAGCTTGACAGGGGGAATATAGGATGTCCCCAATTTATCGCATTCCTACCGCGACTGATTATTCCTTCCACAAACCGTGGCTAAATGCTCTTTTCACCAAATATGTGCATTTTTTGAGGACCGTTATCAATTATTCGCCTTATGCCCTGTCCTTTTTTCTTTATTCAGATAATTTGTTACAGAAACAGCCAAATATTGGTAGACATAGAAAAGATAATCGGACAATTTGCAGAACCTTAAAAGTCATAAAAATAACTA
>Ga0190348_1000082_pt1 | contig 26229 bp, 23 predicted proteins | sample 48721367_MG_FD_161658 | JGI IMG/M metagenome (GOLD analysis project Ga0190348, IMG submission 161658) | Hydrothermal vent microbial mat bacterial communities from Southern Trench, Guaymas Basin, Mexico - 4872-13-6-7_MG | ecosystem: Environmental > Aquatic > Marine > Hydrothermal vents >... | reverse complement strand
GATGCCAAGATGCCTGAAAAGGCAAAGCACCTATTCTATATGGTCACAACCAATATGGAACGATTCAGACAATTCGTCTTTGAAAGCGCTTTTCTTGGTTCTTTTGCAGTGGATAGTAATACCCTCAATAAGATCATAAAAGACGATGTCGCCCTCATGCAATTCGGGTTTGAGTATCTGAAATATGTGATCTTCGGAGCCGAATCCGACATAATCAGGCTAAAGAGAGATGTGCTTGATAAAACAGTTAAAAAAATAATCAAAAAAAGGCGTAAGAAGTAAAAGCCCAAAGTTTAAATGCAAATCGCCTGCAGGAATCTGCACTACACTTACCCTGAGGCAGATTTTCCTGTCTTCAGGAATCTGAACTGGTCAATAGAAGGACCTGGATTTTTTTCCCTGTTCGGACTTTCCGGAACCGGTAAAAGCACACTGGCAAGGCTTATCAGTGGAGAACTTTCCCCAGTGAAAGGTCACATTGATATCCAGAATGCCGGGCGCGTCCTGTACGCCCACAATACGGAGCGCATACCCGGATGGGATACGGTTGGTACACATCTCAGATCTGTGACCCAGGCCACCAAGACATCACTTCTTACCAATATATTAAAAGACTATGGAATTGCTGCCTATATGAAAAGCCGCTTTTCAGGTCTGTCTATGGGACAAAAAAATAGAATAAATCTTGCCAGATATCTAGTCCAGGAATTTGACCTGCTTATAGCAGACGAAGTACTTGCCAATGTAGATGAACCCACTCGAAACCAAATTATTGAAAGATTAAAAACCCTGTTTCCCCAAAAGACATTTCTCTATATATCCCATAATGCCCTTGAGGTAGCCCGTTTTTCACGCACTATACATGTACTTTCCCACGAATCTACAGCCGGCACTAATAGAATCCATAAAATAGACGGTCTCGACCAGGAAGAAGGTACGGAAGCCCCTGAAGAACTGGTACAAGAACGAGTTTATGCAATCCTCAGATCCGCAGCAGGCAACAGTGAGCCAAGATTGTGAAGACCCTGAAACGCCTGTTTCAATTCATCTCTATTTATGCAACGGCTTTAGGCCTGTTATGGGGCGCAAAAATAATTTACGGTTTTTCTGACTACCTTATACCACCGCCTTTGGAAGTATTACAGGTGGCCAGTCAAAATGGCCTGCACTACGTTAAGGCGGTTTTGAATACCCTGGCCGTCGCAATAGCAGGTCATATAGTTGCCATCATACTTGCAACAGCAGTCGGGCTCGTGGGCCGATTAAATACCTGGCCCGGCAATCTCACTCGGACAGCAGCCTATAACCTACAGGCATATCCTATAGTAGCTGTTGCGCCGATAATATTCCTGTTCCTGGGTGATGGATTGGCATCCAGGCTCCTCATAGCGGCAATGATATGTTACTTCCCTTTGCTTCTGAGTTTCATAGGTATATTTGCAAAGCCTGTGGAAGAGGTCGAGCATTTTTTCAGGATAACAGGCAGAATCAACTGGAGGCTGGAGCTTTCCATAAGGACCTTTGAAAACCTGGACAAGATCACAACCGTGATAGTAGGAAGCGGGACAATGGCCCTGGTCGGCACCATAATAGCTGAATTTCTGGCTGCAACTAATGGGATTGGTTATATAATAAGGAAGGCCCTGTACCAGAGTAATCTGGCCAAGATACTTATCGCCTTGTTTTTGATAGGCCTTTGTTCCTCACTGTATTTGTCGTTCATTGAAACAATCGGGAGGTGGATCAAGATGAGGCTTTACGGGACCCGAAGCTCACCATATAAACATATCTAAATTCCTTATGAATCAAGCCTGTCTGCTGCACAAATTTCATAAACATATCCACTGGCCAACAGTATCTACTGCCCGACCCGCACCAAAGTGCTCAATAAAAATACGAAAATAATGAAACTCCTCCTTGCTGCGAATCACCGGATACTCAGTTTGCGCATCAGCCAGCTCGTCATCGGTGACGGTTTCTTCAAAATAGGCTGGAAGCAGACTGGCGATACCGGATCCTTGAGAAAATTCCTGTTTCAGACGCCAAGCTATATCTTTGGGCAGCAACTGCTCATAGGCCTTTCTGAATATCCACTTCTCACTCTTGTTTTTCCCGTCAGGTCTTTGCTTGTACTCAGGCGGGATTGCCAGTGAGTAATTAAACAGATCTCCGGATATAATAGGAGCCACCACTCTCAAGCCGTTGCATTGATTCATGCGATCCAGGCGCAATGATGCATTGTTGTGGAGGAAACCGATACACTCCATCTGGCGGGCGAACAGCTCGTCCAAGGCAAAATCCTTAAGATATGTATATCCGCAAAAAATCTCATCACCGCCTTCACCGGAAAGAAGCACCTGGATGCCTTGCTCTTTTGCAAATTTGGAAATAAGAAAATTCGATATTGAGCTTCTAACCAGTGAGGGATCAAAGGACTCAAGATAATAGATAACCTCCGGCAACACCGCCAAAGAACGATTCAAGTCCACTACCAACTCATAGTGGTCTGAATCGATATAATCTGCCATGACCCGTGCATTATGGATATCAGTGCTTTCCTCCACACCCAAGACAAAGGTCTTTAGCCTCGCATCCTTTCCGTACTTTTCTTTGTATGCCTCACTGGCCAACATGGCGATAACGCTGCTGTCAATCCCCCCGCTTAACAGGCTGCCTGTTGAAAAACTAAAATCCACACGGCTAAGGAGACTCTGACGGATTTTTGACCTGATATCCTCTGTCATTTTATTTGGATCGGTATGTAGGATATCAGGAGGTTTCTCGGGCAACTGGGCGAATGGCATCAAACGTCCGTGCCGGTCCATGTAATGCCCGGGTGGAAATTCATGGACGTCTTCCGTTACCTCGATAATGCTCTTCAGTTCGGAAGCCAAGTACAGGTTCTGGTCCTCCCATGCAAAAAACAGGGGCTTGATACCCAACAAGTCCCTGGCGACAAAAAACTCGTCCCCGTCGGAGATCGCGAAGGCAAAAATTGCGTCATTTAAATACCGGAGCATATCCGTACCGTAACACTGATACAACTCGAGCAAGAGCCGTTCTTCTCTGAATGGGCCATCCGGTATGCCGTTGGATCTGGTCAGTTCATCCCAACTGCCCATCTGGCCGTCGTAGCAGATCCTTAGATTGGGATTCTGAGGAGAGGATACGGGAACACTGATACCTGCCGAAGCTGAAGCAGTATCGGCTTCGAGGTAATTCTGGGCCATGATGATTCCATTATTTTCAAACATCCCGGAGACATCCGGACCACGATGTCTGATTTTCCGGAACATGGAATTCACGTTGTCATGACCCGGTTTACCATAGGCGATTACCAACCCGCTCATTTAAAGCCCCTATATCTGCTATTTTCGAATCTCAAATATACCGACAAGACTGTGTCCGACTCCTGTTCCGGGCTGCATGTCCATCTCCAGCTTGCGAAGCGAATAGCCTAGATGCGGTTCAATCACATTGGCGCGAACATCCCCCCATTTGAGCCACGCCACTCCCTCGATAAGCCTTCTCATGCTGTGCATTGCCTCCTTTAGGGGCTCCGGATAAAACGGGAGCACGTCAGGAACCGAGCGTATCTTCTCGGTCTCTGAATCATACTCACTGAGCAGGGAAGTCGTATATTGTATTAATGTGTTACAAGACATGAAAAACATCTCAAAAAATTTATTTAGATCATCAAAACCAGGAAGTGGCACGTAATCAACCAGAAGATTTTCCAGGTCCGTACGCAGGTATCCCTCAAAAAGAGAATTTATATGTGTGCGCAGCTTTGGACAATTCTTGTTGTAATCACCCGTATCCGTGTGCCTACCGATCAATATAGAGCGGTCAAAAAATCTAAGAGGCTTGATCTCTACCCCTGCTTTCACAGCTGCCTCATCCATAATCAGCATAATCTCATCCCGCGTTATGAGACGTAGAGGGAAAACTGCAACATCGGACTGGTCGCGCACTTCCTCCGAATAAATGTAAGAGATGCGATAATCCATAAAGTGCTCTTGATCCGGCGGATAACGCCAGAGATCCTGCCATTCATAAGAGTACCGGCCCAACCAGTCACCAACAAAAAGGGCCTTGTCCGTGACATGCTCACATATATCAGAGATGATCTTCACGTTTTGCTCATCGTGGAAATGGGACATGGTGCCATAGGAAGTGATATATATATCAAAGGGGTCTTGCCCTTTCACAGATTCGGGCAGGCCTTCGGACAGGTCGTCTTGAATAAATCGTACCTTTGGATAATAACCATAATCTGCTTCCGCCTGTTTGATCAGCTCATCATTGATCTCGATCCCTACGTATTCCTTGAGCATATCCGGTGTAATGATCGCCGTGATATATTCGTATATACCCGGATCCTTAGAGGTCACTCCCACAATAAGATCATAGCCGTCTCCGTTGCCACAGCCCAGATCAAGGACACGAATACGCTCCAGATGCGCCTTTTTTTGTGTCACCAGTTCGTTCAAGGCGGGACGCAAAAACATCCCGGTGACCTGGTCTTCCCAGAATCTCCTGACATTGTCATACTTTCCCAGCAGACCCGAAGCCTTGTCATATTTCCCTGTATTTGCCGCCTGGGAATACGCCTCTTTTTCCGCCATGATTCATTTATACCCTTATGACTAATGCGCCATTGCCTTAAGGATATCCGTCGCCTCAAAAGCATCTTTACAGTGAGCATCAGCGCCTATCTGATCTGCGAATTCCTTGGATGTGGGAGCACCGCCAATGAGCACCTTCACATTATCTCTGATACCCTCTTCCTTGAGTTTATCTATCACGTCTCTCATCACCCGCATAGTGGTGGTCAAAAGCGCTGAAAGTCCCAAAAAAGGTGCCTGATGTTCCTTTACGGCCAGTACGATCTGTTCAGTAGGGACATCAGCGCCCAGATCTATTACCTCGTAGCCCGCCCCCTTCAGCATAATGGATACGATGTTTTTGCCTATATCGTGGAGATCGCCTTGTACCGTACTGATAACAAATTTGCCTTTAGTTTCCACACCTGCCTTAAGAAGGTGCGGGCTCAGAAGATCCATAGCGGCACCCACACACTCGGCTGAGGCCAGCATGTCCGGGATCAGATACTCTCCTCTCTCGAATTTTTCTCCAACTACTTCCATAGATCCAGTCAAGGCCTCAAGGACAATCGACTTCGGATCGACTCCATCCCTGATGGCCTCCTTAACCAATTCAGTCACGGCAGGTTTGCCTTCCAGGCCTTCATCAAAGCCTTCGTCATCTGCCTCCAGACGGCCCTGTATTACATTTAATGCGATTTTTTTAAGCATATATTGGTCCATTAATTATCCTCGCCTTTATCTCTATTCCACAACCTGCCTAAGCCCCGGAAGAAGACCCGGGATTTCATTAAAGATTTGATCCACTATGCCCTGGTCCAGATGTGGTGCAGACTCATTCTCCAGTTGCGTCATATAGCTCAGGGCATTCTCCAGGGCTTTATCTTCCAACTCCCTGGATTCAAATCTGTATGGACTTGAAATGTCACCTGCATGCATGGCCTTGCGGGCATGACGTGCAAAGAGCCGGTGAGAAGATGCCATGACCTTTTTCACCATGTTTATCATATCTGCCGTTATTAAAGGATCAACTTTGGGCTCTCGCAGACAGTGTTTGATTTTGCCGATCTGTTCATTGTCCAGCACCGCCTGGACAGGACAAAAGCTGTTTGTCCGATCCAGAAGTCCAAAGGCATAATGGATATACTGGGCACCGCTCATTGCCATATAAAGATGGGTAAAGAGTTTTTCAAAAGCAGCTTGCATACCAGGCACCTTGGCATCCCCCACACCTGCTGAAGAATAACAAGGGATTTTATAAAACCGGGCCATCTGGACGCAATCGATATTATACTGGTTGAACTCCGGACACCCATACAGATCAAAAAGGTTATCCAGCCTGGCCCTCACAGGAACACTACCGTAAATCACAGGCGCCCTCTCTTTTATCAACTGAACCAGAGTAATGCCCGCCAGGATCTCGGCGTTGATCTGGGCCACCATTCCGGCCTCTTGAATGGGAGCCGAAGACCCCCCCTGCGGGGAAGATGAAATAACCAGGGGCAGACCGCTCTCCACTATGGCAAATACCTTTCCCGCAGTCTCATCCACAATCTGCAGCGGGCTTTTAAATACGCAGGCGATAAAGGAAATGAGCGGATTTTTACCCAGATCCTCGCGACCTCCCGCGATTATTTCCGCCATTTTTATCACATTTTTAAGCCCTTCCAGGCAGGTCAACCCGGCTTGGACGTGCTTGGTTGTGTTGTTCAGGCTTGCAAAAAACTTGTTTGCGTCGTGGTTGTCCGAAGTAATATCCGGATCTTGAATGTTTAAGGGCCTGATAAAAAAATCAAGGTGCTCCAATTGTTCGCACAGTCTTGCAGCACGGCAGAGCAGGGTTGTATTACCCCTGATTTCCCTGAACCTTGGAACCTTGACCTTTAACTGTGAGTCATCAACACTCACAAATTCCTTCATATTGACATCGATCCAGACATTGGCCTCTGAACCGGTCCCAAAATAGACGCGGGGGACCTCGGCATCGAGCATCAGGCGGTTTTCCGGTTTACGCGCTCCAAGGATAAAGCGTGATGGGGCCTTAGACACGGCATCCATGACCAGTCCCTCCGGCAACTTCACACGCCAGAAAAATGACCCGGAAGCCTCCTGTTCTTCATGGACCTCGGCCCCATGAGCCTTAAATAAATTCGCAGCCCTATGGTTGTAACACCATATTCCGGGCTCATTTAAAATACTCATAGAGGCGTCGTGAAGCCATTTGACATGATCAAGATTCAGTCTCTCATAAGGTTTGACCAGCACTCCCTGCCTGTATGGTCCAAATTTAGAGCTCTCGGTCTGTCCACTATTTAACGGCTGTTCATTATCCATGTCTTCCTCGAATACCCCTAAAGGCCCTGGTGTACTTACGGCAATGTCTATCTTTGCCCACCAGTACCTCTGCGGCCTTCACAGCGCTTGTCATGGTCTGGTTCAGAGGATCCATAATCGCTGCATCCAGACCGGCGTAAACGGCCATGTGCAAAAACGCTGCATTGAGACCAGTTCGGCCGGGTAGACCGTAAGAGACATTAGATAGACCCATTACAGTCTTGGCTGCAGGAAACCGCTTTTTTATTTCGGCAATAGTATGAAGCGTTACTAATCCCTGGTTAATATCCGTACTTACAGGTAAAACCAAAGGATCAAAATATACATTCTCAATCGGCACACCATATTCTTCGCAAGCCGATGCAATATTTTCGCAGGCATGAAGCCGATCTTCAACTGTCCTGGGGATACCGGTCTCATCCATGGCCAGTCCAATTATCGGAGTCTGGTAACGGGAGGCCAAGGGCACTACCTGCGCAAGATTTTTCTCTTCGGCCTTAGTCGAATTGATCAGACTGGGCCTTCCATCTCGCATCCGGAGGCCCGCCTCCAGCACGCAGGGATCAGCGCTGTCAATACAAAGAGGGATCTCTATTGCTCCCTGGATCGCCTTAACCGCCCATCTAATGGAAACGATTTCGTCTTCCTGAGACCCAACGCCGGTTGCAACATTCACGTCTATAAAATCCGCTCCTGAGGCAGCCTGGATCTTTGCCATCTCCAGAAGCCCGGCGCTATCCTGTTTCAGTACTATGGATTTTATGCCAGTAAGGGTGGCATTGATTTTTTCTCCAATGATAATCACCAAAAATTCCTCATTTAGTCCATAACAAAGGATCTCAATCCAGGGATCTCCGTCTTTATCCTTTTTCTGAGGTCAGACATAACAGCAGGCTGTATCGGACTATTCAAAATTTCATTAACTATTTTAGTAGCCCGATCTGTAGCGTTTATGGCACCTGCAGCCTGCCATTTCGATCGTTCTTCACGGTCGCTCAGGCAAGGAACATATTGCTCGGAGCGCATATGCTTACGTGTATGGCGCGCAGAGACGAAGTGGCCTCCCGGACCTGTCTTCTTTATCAAATCAAAGGCCAGGGTCTCATCATTGACTTCGATGCCCTCCACGGCCCTCATAACCATACCGATGATCTCGTTATCAACAACCAACTTGTCATAAGATGCCGTCATGCAAAATTCTAAAAATCCGGCCGCGTCATGTATCCAGTTGCCTCCTGCCAGTGCCACCATCAAACTGGTAATTGCGGATTCATATCCTGTCTGTGCATCATTCACTTTGGCATCAGACATGCCTGCGGTAGCATATATGGGAAGCTGATAGAACCGGGCCATCTGGGAAGCGGCTGCATTCATGAGCCCCATCTCCACAGCACCTGAAAGATACTTCATGTCGCGCAGGTCAGTGATGGAAGAGATGCAACCATACAGGGTGGGAGTCCCCGGACTGGTGAGCTGGGCCAACATGACGCCAGCCATGGTGTCTACGTTTTGTACCACTAGGTTTCCGGCAAGAGTAACGGGTGCTGTCGCGCCGCAAAGGGGCTCTGTCGGAACCACTACCGGTATACGATTTCTGGCGGCTTCCATTGTAAGTTGCCCATAGCTTTCATCCAGCTTAAAGGGACTGATGGGACAGGTTACCATGGAGATAAAAGGCCGTTCCCGCAACCTTTCAGGAGAACCTGCTATGATTTCAGCCATCTTGACGACGTTTTTCACGCCACTAACGGTATATACTCCACCCATTATATGCTTCCGGGTATGATTTAATGCAGAACCAAAGCGATTTACATCCACATCCTCCACAGGAAGATCACTGGGGTACACGTTGAGCATGTAAAAATGAATGTTATCCAGAGCGTTCACAATACGGGCCATATTGATAATGTCTTGCAGTATGGCCCTGCGGCAATTTTGAGATCCCGGATCCTGTACGTTCAGGGCCGTACCCCCGGTTCCCATATAGACCCTGTCGCCTCCGACCTCACAATCCCACTCGCCGTTTTCCTCACGGCCACATAGCTGAATGACGGAAGGCGCTTTATGGATCAATTCTTCCACAAGATCACCAGATATTTTGACTATACCGCAGGCATCATCTATCTCGGCCCCTGCCTTGCGAAAAAGTTCCCTTGCTTCAGCAAAGTTCACTTGAACGCCAACCTCGGCAAATACCCTCAGGCTTGTTTCGTGAATTTTTTTGATATCTTGATCAGTCAAGGGCCTGTATTGGCCTCCGGGCAATCCCTTCTTGGCTTTAACCATATATTCTCACTGCCTCGACTCTAAATAGCATTTGTCTATATTATTTTTTTATGCCCTTCTTGCTATACAATCGGTCTTTTTACACTGCCGACATGGATTATAAGGCTGAAAAGAAGAACTGGAACAATGAACTAGACCAAAGACCCCTGAAACCGATTTGCGTGGCTGCATGAGGCATGAATTGAGCAATTTGACCCCTTGAGGTTCTGAATCAAAAAGATTGAAGAGCTTTTTCTGCTCAGTGACCGGCCAATCGCAATAACCAGGGCTGAAGCGTAAGGTGACCGACTTGTTTTCTGAAAAAAAAGGCGCCCGCCTGTATTGATGAAACTGCTCAACCATATCCTCCACGGCCACAGAACCCATAGCGTCCAAAACATAGGCATCTGATAAACGGTTTTGGGCTATGAGCCCGTTAATTTTTTTCTCAATAACATTCCCGATAGTAGCCACAAAGCAGACGATCTCATCCGAACCATCAAGAGCACTTGAAAGCTTTTGGCTCTTAAAGATTGTACCTCCATGGATAGAGACTGACCTCTTGCCGATGTTATCGATTTTTTCAATTTGATAGTGCAACCTGGGGAGGAGTAACTTGTCTAATCTCTTGCTATAGCTCTCGAGTTTTGCGCTAAGCGAGTTAGAAAAACAATGACATCCACCTGCGCCAAAATGCCTTGACAATTTGTTGGTTTCAACGCTCGGATTTATTGTTATTGATTCCATCGTAGACACTCAGGCATTTAACTGGTTTCTAAAATTGCATCGCGATTTGCCGCACATCTTATTGACAAAGGCTTCAATTAGTATAGGATTTAAATATTATTTTTATTATAATAACACTAAATAAAAATATTTGAACTATAAAGATATAAGAGAGAAATATAAATTGTCAAGGCCCATCAAGCCATTATATGGTCCTATCAAAGACTTCAGGCCTGAAAGGCTGTGTGAACTGCCTCTAAGCACAGTCCAAAGGAGACAGAAAATTTTGGAAATATGGTTTATTCTACTTGCAAGTCCTGAACATCGAGCATGTTTGTAAGCTTTCTCAGACTTCGGACTATCTCTTCTATCTCGCCTTTGGAAAGCCTTTTAAGCCCGTCTACGATCTTGTGCTGTATAGGTGGTGGAGCATTATGTGCGAGGCCTCTTCCGACTTCTGTCAACTCAATCGTAATAACCCGACGATCAGGAGATTTTCTCATCCTTGTCACAAGCCCTTTTAGTTCCAGGCGATCAATGATACCGGTAACCGTACTGGAACTAACCATAATTATCTTGGCAATCTGGGATGGAGGAAGTGGGCCATTCTCATACAGAGCGATAAGACAGTTGAGTTGGGGAGTGCTTACTTGGTACTTCTTGTTTAGTTCCTTAGTGTAAAGTTTTCCCGCCTGCATGAGTCTGTAGATCTCGTATACGATCTCTTTGATAGAAGCTTGAGGAACTTCGTAAATAGTTGATGGATCGGGTTGCTTAGACATTATTTGACATTTTCACGTAACGCGTAAAATTTTTCAGTTGAAATATTATCTAATAATATAATTTATTATTGAAAAGCTGTCAAAGCAATTAATCTCTTTTTGGCCGGTCAATATCTTCAGAAACACCGCCCTCAGCGAAGCCGTATCCACTATATTGACCACCGGACGTAATATTCTGAAAGTATTCACACGGCATTGATAATAATCGGCTTTATCAGCTTATAAAAGATAAAAGGGAATATCAAAATATTTGTCGACCTTATCGATATCGCAATGGTCTTCAGCACCAGCGCTTCCATTGACGAATATGGCCGGCATGTATACTCAGACGACAAATCTTTTTCCCCACCGTACGATTTGACTCCTTACGTCCGCGAAGATACCCTTGATAAATATCCAGAAATTGCAGATATTCTCAACCAGCTAATTGCCCTTTCCCCGGACCGAGAAAGAGCTGCTACTCCCGAAAGAGTGGCAAAATGCCGTAAAGTTTGGCAGAAGCCCAATGCCGAGAAGATGGTACCAAAGGAAGTTGTCCATAAATACCTTTATAAAAGCAAATTAAATAGATAATCTGAATGGACCAGAATATATTAAAAAACAGGCAATTATGTGTTCATACGAAAAAAGTACGGAAAGAAACAACTTCATAGCTGCTTAAATGCCCTGATAATATGGTCTCTTTTTCTCCTCTATCTTGCCGGATGTACCTCAAATGAAGATCTCCGGATTGAAACAAAAGACGATACAATAAAGCCATTAAAAAGCGGTCCGGTGGTTTATCGGCTCAAGTGGCTTTACAACACAAGCGTGGCAGGAGAAATATGGGCCCAAGAATCCGGCATATTCAAGGCCCATGGCCTCAAGGTAAAGCTTCGCGAAGGCGGTCCGGAACAGGATGCAATAAAGGATCTCGAACTTGGAAGGGCACATTTTGGAGTAGCCTCGGGAGATCAGGTGATCCGAGCTGTTGCCAAAGGGGCCGACGTGATGGTACTGGCCCAAATATTCCAGATCAATCCCCTTCAGTGGATCTATTCTAAGGACAAGCTGAGTATAGTAAGCCCTCAAGACCTAAAAGGTCTCTGTATCGGAGTTACATATGGAGGTAATGATGAGGCCATATTATCGGCGCTTTTGAGAATGTACAAAATCGGGCCGGATGACCTGGATTTCTATGCTGTTCATTACGACTTCAACCCCTTCTGGAAAGGCGAGGTTGAGCTTTGGCCCGTATATCGTAATACCCAAGGTATAGTCCTCCAGAAAAAAATGGCGCAAAACGGAAAACAAGTCGGCTTTTTCAACCCCAACACCTTTGGAATTCGATTTGTGGCTAATTGCCTCATAACCTCAAAAAAGGTTTACAGCGAGCAGCCGCAACTGGTCAAAGTCTTCACAGAAGCCGTTCTAAAGGGCTGGAAAGATGCAATGGACCCGGCAAGGGAGTTCAAGGTGGCCCAAACGATTCACAGGCTTGATCCAGAGACCCCCGTCCCTGTTATACGGCAGCAACTTGCTGAAACCAGGGCACTTGTAGTTACTGGAAGTCCCAATGCCGTTGGAACCATTGACTACAGGGCCTGGGAACAGACCGCTGAAATACTCATGACACAGGGGCTGATCTCCCGGAAGGTAAATATCATCCCTATGCTGGCAGGACCTCCTCCTTGAGCATGCAGCAGGCTATTCGGCTGACGGGTCTGCCTTCCCTGTCATATGAGATGTTCCCAGGATGAAGTATTTTATTCAGCACACAGCCTTCGGGAATCTGAAGTGAGAAAAGGTCACACTCCCTTATTGGAGGGCGCTCCTTGAGAACACCTTCCACAATCTCCGCAGAGTGTATAGGATAGTCTTCACATAAAGGGCATTTATAAACCCTGCCGTTAGGAAATACAAAATAATTTTCGGCAACAATGCCTGCGCAGGAAAAGGTCTCATCAGGCATTAAGAAGACCTTTGGATATGTGACATGTATACCTTTTTCAGCGGCTCTGGCCGCAACCTCCGGAACAACTGCCTCCCATTCATCCCGGCTGAGCTGTAGAGGCATCTCTCCCTTACCGGCAGGTTTGCCCCTGATACCGATGACCTGTATAAAAAAACGATTCACCCCCAAGTCTGTTAAGAGTGACGGCATATTAACAAGATCGTGGATATTCATGCGGCTCGCCGTAAAAATGAGACTCACCCCGAAACCCTTCTCTAATGCCCGTCTAATCCCAGAAGTGCATACATCAAACACCCCATCTCCCCGAATGAAATCGTTGACTCCCGGGTGAGAGCCATCAAGGCTGAAACTGAAATAATCCAGCGCTTCAGGAGAAATCCTGTCAAGTATATCGTTGAAGAGGTAACCGTTGGTGTCCACTGTTATAGAGGCATATCCCAATCGCCTTGCTTCCCTGATAGCATGAGGCAACGCGGGACTGAGTGTGGGCTCTCCACCAAGAAATATGACATTAGTGTCGTTTGTCGATTCAGGAATTGACTGATTGGGCGATCGGGTGATGGGATGATTGTCTGCAAATATAGCAAGCCAACGGGACAGCGTCTTCTCATTTAATATCTGCCTGCCATGCTGTTCTGGATTGATATAGCAATGGCGACAGCAGAGATTACACTGAGTAAGTATGTGAAAAAAGAAATTCCGTGTATTAGGCTGGAACTGGACTGTTCGGCGTTCTATTTTCATAAATTTCAATAGCTGATTCCGTTTAAAATACTTTTTGTATTAACTACAGATCCACACAGAACTAGATCATACGCAGGATCCATAGTAAGTGGATGGCTGATTTTCATATTCATTAGGATATAAAATACCCTGTCATGGCAATTCAAGTGTATATTTATGCAAAAGGCTGTTTCTCCAGTAGGATTGTGCCGAATCAGAAAAAAACCTCTTAAAAAGGATCAAGCTCTCTGTTCTCTTAACTCCCCCGAGTATCTCGACACGACTCCTAGCGTAGATATTATCATTAAAAAGATCGTCAACAGTCTTTGCCACGCCGGTCAGGCGCTTTGAAAAATCTAGGCCTGTTGCCCCGCCCATTACATCTTCATAGGCATAAACTATCTTGTTGATGCCGTTTAGAATAAGGGCCCCAAGACACATAAGACATGGCTCAAGATTGCAGTATGCAGTGATATCTGCATCGCTCCCATGCCCCGATATACGTCCCTTGTCAATCCAATCCCTCAGGGCACATATCTCGGCATGATCAAGCTCATTCATATCTTCTGGTCTAGTATGAGATCTGACTCCCGACCCCACAATCAGACCTCCAGATACCAGAACGCACCCTACTGGGAAAACACCGCTTGATAAGGCATTTGAGGCCAGATCAAGTGCTTTAGACATCCATTTTTCGTGATTCAAAGTCCTTTATTCCTCAGCCACTTTTTTACACTTTCTTCACAGGCAAAACCAGCGTTTGTCTCCAGCACTATCTTTTCTTGGAGCAACCTTAGTCCATTTTTTTCAAGCTTACTATCGAGTCTTTTGCAGATATAATTCACACATATAACGTGGCGCGCAGGAATCATGCACCCACGATCCCCGAGAAACCAGCACCCCGTCTCATCCCATGGCGATGTAGGCAGGCTACAACCCATGAGGAGATTAATTAAAAGCAGAATTACGTCGAAACGGTCCTCTATGCCCTTTCCGCAACAGCTACCTCCATCATTGGCAGCACAATCAGTACACTCGGCAACAAGCCCTATCATCTTCATCTGCACCCAAGACTGCTGAATAGCCTTGCGGTAAGTATCAAACAAAGCTCGAAATTCCCTGTCGGACAACAAGTCCCTGCCATATACATGAAAAAGCCTCTCAGCACATCGGATCTTTTCAATGATCGGATAATCAGTGCCTATAAGTAACTTTACAGGATATTTGTAAATCATTTGTCGTTTCTCTATGTCCATTAAATAATTTAATCACTATATGACCAATCAAACAAGGACAACTTTTTAAACTTATTTTGAAAAGTTTTAACCGCGGACTGGTTGCACTTTAATATGTACTTGCACTGAATTATAAAACTCAAAATCAGCCTGTTAACTTCTATTGAATACGTGAATAATTAAAAGACCGGAAATTTTGGATTACATGACCTGCTTGTAAAACTATAAATCCGAAAGGCATCGGCCCCCACATGCAGATTGACTTCTATAGATAGACGGTATACAAGTACTCCTGAGCAAAAGGAAAAGTTGTGAAAGATAATTCACTATATGCGCAGGCAGGCGTAGACATAAATAAGGCCAATGAATTAGTAAAAAGGATACGGCCGATGGTCGCCTCCACTTTCAAGCGAGGAGTCCTAACAGAAATCGGCGGCTTTGCCGGACTTTTTGCACTTGACCTTGATCGCTACCATGAGCCTGTCCTGGTCTCTTCGACCGACGGCGTAGGCACCAAAATCAAGATCGCCGCCATGTGTAACATGCACAAGACAATCGGGATCGACCTCATTGCAATGTGTGTTAATGACATACTTGTATGTGGGGCCGAACCACTGTTTTTCCTGGACTACTTTGCCACAGGCAAGCTGGATCCCGAAAAGGCAGCAGATGTCGTGCAGGGCATTACAGATGGATGCAAAGAAGCGGGCTGTTCTCTAATCGGCGGCGAAACAGCTGAAATGCCTGGTTTATATGCAGAAAACGACTATGACCTTGCAGGCTTTGTTGTTGGAGTCGTGGACAGAGAAAATATCATCGACGGTTCCGAAATAGGTGTGGGTCATGTCTTAATAGGCCTGGCATCAACCGGCCTCCACAGCAACGGGTTCTCCCTGGTGCGAAAGATCTGTTTTGAAAAACTGGGGCTTGCCGTCTCGGACAGGATACCAGAGATCGGAGAACTCAGCCTGGGAGAAGTATTACTGACACCAACGAAGATATATTCCAGTACAATCAACCACCTGCTAAAGCAACAACGAATCACAGGCATGGTGCATATTACAGGTGGAGCCTTTCTGGAAAATATACCCAGGATACTCCCCAAATCTTGCCGGGCAGTGATCAGAAAAGACAGTTGGCCAATCCCTCCCATCTTTAGTTTCTTACAAGAAAAAGGCAACATATCAGAAGAAGAAATGTTCCGGACATTCAACTGCGGTATCGGCATGGTACTCATAGTGCCTGAGTCAGACGCACAGGACCTGCTTTTCCAGACCCATGCACTTAATGAACATGCCTTTGTTATCGGTCATATAGAAGAGAGAGGGCCTGAAAAACCGCCGGTGATTTTCCAAAAATAGGTATGTTTTCACCATAATAATTAATGATACTTGTTAGCGCCTGTCTGATAGGAGTCTCCTGTCGATACGATGGAAAAAGCAGTTTTGATATACGCTTGGTTGATAAGCTCAAGGGAATAAACATCTTGCCTGTTTGCCCAGAGCAATTGGGTGGCCTAACGACCCCAAGACCGGCTGCTGACATCTGTTATGGAAACGGCCTGGATGTCTTAACTGGTCAGGCAAAGGTCTTGACTATATATGGACAAGATGTAACAGAGGCATTTAAACAGGGCGCTGAGCAAGCTGTTTTTCTGGCAAATACCTTGGGTGTTAAGCAATGCCTCTTAAAAGCAAGGAGCCCTTCTTGTGGTATAACCAAACAGATTGGAGTCACTGCGGCAAAACTGCTTCTCGAGGGTTTTGAAATTGAAGAAATAGGCTAGAACTATTTAATCCCTTGGCCCACTTTGTCTATTACCTTCTCCCGCAATTCCTTCCCAACCTTGAAGAAAGGCAACTTTTTTGGTGATACTGAAATATTTTTGCCGGTCTTGGGATTTCTGCCAGTGTAAGAATCATATTTTCTTACTTTGAAGCTCCCGAAACCGCGAATTTCCACCCCGTCTCCATCTACTAAAGCCTCGGTCATGGCATTAAAAACTTCGTCCACTACAAACTCGGCCGTTTGACTATTCAATTCTACTTCTTCTGAAAGTACTTCTATGAGATCTGATTTGTTCATCTGGATTCCCTTCTTTCTCTGGAGCAATTTACAAAACTCCAAATTTTGTTAAAAAGCAACGCTATCGGAAGAACCTTGGGAGGCCCCTTGAGAGAATCAGTAAGGGAAAAACTCTCATGGGCGGCAAAAAATGAGGTTTCGACAAATGCGTCTAAAGACGGCTGTTGCATTTTTTGTTTATTCCCGGGAAGTTGCTATTAAATACAAGTACGTTAATATCAGATAAAGGTCAACTTTGGCAAGTCTATAAAGACAAAAATTATATATTCCTATCTAAAAAGTCATGTTCAAAAAATGGATTAAAAAAAGGGGCGTACAAAAAGAGGAACTAAAGGGACCTAACTCCCAGGAACTTGCAAAACAGACAGAGATTAAAGAACTGGCAGTTGATTCTTCCAGCCAGAAATCTCCAAAGGCGCCCGAGCAGTCCGATTCCATCCAAGAAAAGGGTCTGAAAGCCGGGACACAGCGGTTTGGGCTCTTTAAGCGCCTGAAAAAGCAGATGGAAAAGACCAGGGGCGGGTTTGTCCGACAGCTAGATCAACTACTCATTGGACGGCAGGAGATAGATTCTGAATTACTGGACGAACTTGAAGAACTTTTGATAATGGCGGATATGGGGGTAACCACGGTCCAGAATATCTTTGAGAACCTGCGCGTTGAGGTAAACAAAAAGGAGCTTAGGGACCCCTTGGCCCTGAAAAAACGACTCAAAGAACAGATCATAAATTTACTTGAAGTTCCTTCTGCTCAAATAACATGGACACCCAGACCATTTGTAGTCCTGGTAGCGGGTGTAAATGGTGTTGGGAAAACCACTACCATTGCCAAACTTGCTTACAGGCTCAAGCAAGAGGGCAAAAAGGTCCTTCTTGTGGCAGCTGATACGTTCAGGGCAGCCGCAGCAGAACAGCTTGATACCTGGGGCAGGCGCATAGATGTACCAGTTATAAAACATGGCGCAGGATCTGACCCATCTGCGGTAGTCTTTGACGGCATAGAGGCTGCAATTAAAAGGGATATCGATATAGTAATTGTAGACACGGCGGGGAGATTGCATACGAAAGTCAATCTTATGGAGGAACTTAAAAAAATCAAAAGAGTAATCTCCAAAAAAGTCAAGGAAGCCCCTCATGAGGTGCTGATAGTGCTGGATGCAACCACGGGTCAAAACGCCGTTTCACAGGCCAAACTTTTTAGTGAGGCCGTCGGAGTTACAGGGATAGTCCTCACAAAACTGGACGGCACGGCAAAAGGAGGGATTGTTGTAAGCATAGTCAATCAGATGCAGATACCCATCCGATTTATAGGCATTGGTGAAAAAATGGAGGACCTTCAAAAGTTTGATCCTGAAGAATTTGTAGAGGCCATATTTGCGGAAAGTTAATAGAAAAAATCAGCAAACTCTGTAATGAGCTATACGGCCATACGATATAAACCCTTTCCTATACACCTTCAATAGCTCTTTTAGTCTCCCTGGCGATCTTCAGAGCTTCATTTGTTGGAACTACTAAGATCTTAACCTCGCTGTCTGCGGTGCTGATCTCCCTGATACCACTCCCAGGTGCATTATTTTTCGCGGCGTCAATTTCAATACCAAGCCTTTTTAGACCCTGACATGATCTTTCCCTTATGAGGGGTGCATGCTCCCCTACCCCTGCAGTAAAGATAATGGCATCAACACCTCCAAGTACTGCAAAATAGGCACCAATGTACTTTTTGATTCGGTAGGTATAAATACTAATTGCTAATGTCGCGAGCTTATCACCCTTTTCCATTTTTTCTATGACTTCACGCATATCATTGGTGCCGCACAACCCCTTAAGGCCGCTTTCCTTATTAAGTAAACTGCTTAACTCCTGCATTGACATACCAAGGTAATCAGCCATATAAGAAGGCAGAGCGGGATCAATGTCTCCTGATCGTGTTCCCATGACCAGTCCAGCCAAAGGAGTCATACCCATTGTCGTGTCAACAGATCTGCCGTTCTTTATAGCCGTCATACTGGCCCCGTTGCCTATATGAACCGTTATAAGATCAAGCTCTGTTAACAAACGGCCCATATATTCCGCCGCCTGCTCAGAGACATAAGCATGTGATATACCATGGAAACCGTAACGCCGAATTTTGTGCCGTTCATATATCTCATAAGGGATGGCATAGAGATGAGCATATCCAGGGATGGTTTGATGAAATGACGTATCAAAAACCGCGACCTGCGGCACATCTGGAAAGATTGATTCGGCGATCTCAATCCCCACCAGATTTGAAGGGTTATGCAGAGGGGCCAAGGGAATATTTTTCTTGATGGCTGCGATCACGACTTGATCAATAATTGTGGTTGAGTGTAACATTGCGCCGCCATGGACCACGCGGTGGCCTACAGCCGAAATATCGGACTTGTCCGCAATGACCCCGTATTCAGGATCAACCAAGAGGTCTACAATACGATTCAGGCCTTTATAGTGGTCTGGTATCAGCCCTTTTTCTACTTTTTTTGTTAAATTGCCATTATCCAGGACTGTTTTGTGTGTAAGAATACCGTTTTTTTCACCAATTTTTTCAGCCACCCCCCCTGCCAGCATCTTACAGTGATCCATGTCAAATAATTTATATTTGATGGATGAACTCCCTGTATTGATGACCAGTATTTTCATGACAAACCCTTTTCTGACTGCGCCTGAATTGCTGTAATAGCGACGGTGCTGACTATATCAGAGACTGTACACCCACGGCTCAGGTCATTTACAGGATGTTTTAATCCCTGAAGAATGGGACCGATAACTACTGCTCCCGCCGATCTTTGCACTGCCTTATATGTATTATTACCGGTATTGAGATCTGGAAAGATAAATGTGTTGGCCTTTCCTGCGACATCACTGTCAGGCAACTTGGTTTTTGCCACCAAAGGATCAACCGCTGCATCATACTGGATAGGCCCTTCGATTTTTAAACCAGGAAAAGATTCATGCGCCTTTTCTTTTGCAATTCTGGTCGCTTCACGGACCTTATCCACATCCGTACCTTTGCCTGACTCTCCGGTTGAGTATGAAAGCATGGCAACAACCGGATCAATGCCGAAGGTCTTTGCGGTCTGCGCAGAGCTGAGAGCAATATCAGCCAATTGATCGGCACTTGGATCAGGATTGATTGCACAATCTCCATAGACAAGCACCCTGTCCTCCAGACACATGAATAATACGCTCGAGACAATAGAAAACCCCGGTTTTGTCCTGATAATTTGAAGTGCAGGGCGAATCGTTGCCGCAGTACTATGTACCGCGCCGGAGACCATCGCATCGGCATGCCCCTTATAGACCGTCATGGTCGCAAAATAGTTTACATCTCTCATCATATCACGTGTATATTCCTCTGTAATCCCTTTATGTTTCCTTAGATCAAGATAGGTCTGCACATACTCATCAACTAACTCTGATTTAAGGGGATTAATGATATTCGCAAGATTCAACCTGAGCCCAAGTTGCGCTATCTTTCCATGGATAAGGTCTTCGTTGCCAAGAAGGGTGATATCCACCATCTCCCGACGGAGCAGTATCTCACTGGCCCGCAAGATCCTTTCATCTTCGCCCTCTGGCAAGACAATGTGTTGCCTGTTTGCCCTGGCCCTTTGCAACAACTCGTATTCGAACATCTTCGGAGTAACAATAGTGGTCCGGCTTGTAACAATCCTTTCCTCCAACTGTCTTATATCCACGTTTTTTTCAAAGATCGCCAGGACCTGCGTTATCTTCCGGTCATCATTCGGTGAAATTGTTGCATGAATCTTGTTAACATTTGTCGCTGTTGGGAAAGTGTTGTCTTTGACGCTGAGAATAGGCACCATCATAGGAAATCCTTTGATGAGGTCCCATATAGGCCTTTCAGGTTTCAAGCCACCGGTCAACACGATACCGGAGATGTTTTTTTCAGACGCAGACGAGACAGCAGCCAAACAAGCTACGATTACGTCCGACCTGTCTCCTGGGGTAATAATCAGCGAACCATATTCGATTCTTGTCAAAAAATTATGCAGTTGCATTGCCGCGACCGTAAAGTTGTGAACGTGCCGGTTCAGCTGTTCTTTACCGTATAAAACCTCAGCATCTAAAAGCTTAGCGATTTCGCCCACTGTTGGATTCCCAAGAGAAGGTTCGTCCGGCAAGGCGTAAAGTAGCTGCTCTCCAGTCAAGTCCTTTTCTTTTAAAAGCTTGATGATCGCCTCTCCATCCTTTAGCTCTATACGGTTGATAATTGTGGCAATTGTGTGACATTTTTTCCCACTCAAGGATTTAAGGGCCACTTCGACTGATCGGACTATATCCTCAGTGCTCTTATGATATGCGTTTGTCACCAATAAGACAGGACATGACAAGTTTCTACTGATTTCTGCATTTATATCAAACTCAAAGGCAGCCGCGGAACTTACGAAGTCAGTACCTTCGCATAACACAAAATCACAACTATCACTTAATTGATTATACTTATTTATTATTCCCTCAATAATTTCAGTACGCCTGCCCAGCGATATCAGATTGTCGACCTCTGTTGAGGTAAATCCGTACATTTTATCGTACGGAATCCGCAGATCAAAATAGGAGGAAATAAGATTGATGTCATGATCATGATCGTGGGCACCCGAAATAATGGGACGGAAAAAACCTACCCTGTCGATCTTTCTCAACAGCATTTCCATTACGCCCAAAATAATGGCCGATTTCCCGCTCCTTGCTTCAGTAGCCACGATATAAAGGTTATTTGACATGACAACCTCCTGCTAGAATATTATATCCAGCTTGGTTTGGTTTTAGTAAGAAGACGTGAAAAATTAAAATATGGAAAGACTGAACACGGCAACACAATACAACTTAGCCATTCGGCTTGGATAAATTCCAATACGGTATTATAATACCATTCCCATTATTAAGGCACAAACTTAAGTTAAATAGTCATTTACCGGTTTACACTTTTTTTGAAAAAGCGTGTATTATCGAATTGAATGCCTATATCGAAACTGGAAATTTGAAATTAGGTAACATATTTACATCTTTGTGTTTTTTCCAATTTCAAATTTCCAATTTCACTGCCAAAATATAAGATCAACAAAATGTAAACTACTTTTGACTTGTCGTGAAGGATATCGGATTACCTAGGGGATATGTCTGTATTTCCAAAACATTATGGGGTGATAGTAATAGGTGCCGGGCATGCCGGGTGCGAAGCCGCCCTGGCTGCTGCAAGGCTTGGAGTCCCCTGTTGCCTTCTCACAATAAATCTGGACTGCATTGCTGCCATGAGCTGTAACCCTGCTGTAGGCGGCCTGGCCAAGGGTCATCTGGTAAGGGAGATAGACGCCCTTGGGGGGGAAATGGCCAAAAACACTGATGCCACTGGAATTCAGTTCAGACAGCTTAATACATCAAAAGGGCCTGCGGTAAGGTCCTCCAGGGCCCAATCAGACATGCTACTGTATCGCCTCTCCATGAAGCAGGTCTTGGAAAAGCAGGAAAACCTGGATATATATCAGGCCATGGCAGGGAGAATTCTGGCCAGGGAGGGACGGGTATACGGGGTTGAAACCACTCTCGGCCAGGAGATTTATTCAAGCACTGTAGTAGTCACCACAGGAACATTTCTCAAAGGGCTTATCCACATAGGGCTTAATCGTTTTCCCGCCGGACGCATGGGAGATCCCCCTTCCAACAGACTCTCAAGATCCTTGGCAGAATTGGGTTTCCGTATAGGAAGGCTCAAGACAGGCACCACCCCTCGCCTGCACGCACGATCAATCAATTTTGAGGGACTCGAAGTCCAGAAAGGAGATCCACAACCAAGACCTTTTTCATTTACTACAGAAAAAATTCCCTTGCGGCAAGTACCCTGTTATCTGACCTACACAAATAAAAAAACACATAAAATCATCCAAGGAGGATTAGACAGATCTCCACTTTTTACCGGTGTCATTGAAGGTGTGGGCGCCAGGTATTGCCCGTCAATTGAGGACAAGGTCTTCCGTTTTCCTGAAAAACCAAGGCATCAGATATTTCTTGAGCCTGAGGGTCTTGATACCGTAGAAATCTACCCCAACGGTATTCCAACAAGCCTGCCTATAGATGTGCAACTTGCAATGGTCAGGAGTATAAAATGCCTTGAAAATGCAGAGATACTTCGACCCGGATATGCCATAGAGTATGACTATGCAGACCCGGTGCAGCTCAAGACTTCTCTGGAGACCCATCTGGTTAAGGGTCTCTTCTTCGCGGGACAGATAAATGGAACATCCGGTTATGAAGAGGCAGCGGCCCAGGGCCTAATGGCAGGCATAAATGCCGCCAGACAGGTACGAGAGGAGGATCCTTTAGTTATCGACCGGTCTCAGGCCTATATAGGCGTATTGATAGATGACCTCGTTACTAAAGGCACAAAAGAGCCCTACAGAATGTTCACCTCTAGGGCGGAATATCGGCTGTTGCTGAGAGAAGATAACGCTGATCTCAGACTTATGCCACTTGGAAGACGTGCCGGCCTTTTGGGTGATAGGGCCTGGAGACTATTTGAAAGGAAGCAACAAGAAATTTCGCGCGGCCTTGAAATGATAAGGAAAATAAAACTCACTCCAGGAGCAGACTCAAATAGTTGGCTTCAACAGCTTGGCTCAAAACCCATCAGGCAACAGATAAGTATTGAAGATTTACTTCGCCGCCCCGAAGTTGATTTCAAGGCAGTGGCCGAAAGATATGCCGAGCTGAAGGACCTTTCTCCTGAAGTGGCATGTCAGGTGGAAATCAAAACTAAGTATTCAGGCTACGTTACTCGTCAGGAGGCCGAAGTGGCCAAATTCAAAAAATGGGAGTCTATTCGGCTTCCATATGATTTGGACTATAAAGACATCCCGGGGCTGTCAAATGAGATAAAGGAAAAGTTGAGCGCACAGAAGCCCGATTCACTTGGAAGGGCCTCAAGGATCTCAGGAATTACACCTGCTGCAATAATCGCAGTTCAAATCTATCTTAAAAAAAGGGGGTTGGCTTGATCTCCGCTTATTTCCTCCATACTTTTTTCAATGCACGCAGAATATTGGAAAACTCAACCTGAAAGAGGCCCCTTGTTCGACTTCCTCCAGTTCGATGCTGCCACCCATCTGACGTGTCAGGTCTCTGGCAAGAAACAGGCCCATTCCCAATCCTTCTCCTTTTGTGCTCGTAAATGGCTCAAAGAGTTTGTCACGCATATTTATGGGAACACCTGTGCCATTGTCCTTTATTCTTATGATCACCTGTTCATTGCCCTTTACTGCGCTTATAGAAAGAACTGAGGCGGCAACTTCTGAGGAAAGTGCATTTTGCCCAAGCAAAAATAGCAGATTTTGTAACAGACCCGGATCTGTCTCAAGGTTAATTTCATCTGGGCAATCGATAACTATATCACATGAATGAACTATAGAATCGAGCTTTTTCTTTACATTATCAAGTATTTGACATAGTTCAACGTTTTTGAAATACGGCTCTCTTTCCCTGTAGAAATTCAATATTCCATTTATTTGCCCGGCCAAATCTCTGGCCTCGCTATAAATGGCATCTGCCTGTTCCTTTAGTGCTATATCCGTATTCAGATGTCTTGCAAGCATTTGCGCCTGCCCGGCCAATACGGCAAGGGGGGTCTTTATCTGGTGGGCCATCTGTGCAGTCATTTGGCCGAGAAGTGCCAATCTTTCATGTTGTTTAAACTTCCGTGCCATAAGAAAACTCTCTGTGACGTCCTGTACAAGTACAAGATACTGAGAACCGGAAATCGGCAGCTTGCTTAATTGAACGGCTGTCTGGCCCAGATCTAGAATTTTGGGACTGTTTTCTTGCAATGATGCCGATAATCCTGTTAAATGACGATCGCTTCTCATTTCCTTGGGCAACAGTTCAACAGCACTCTGGTTTATCTCATTTATCCGGTTGTTCTTAAATTCCATTAAACCTATATTAAGGGCATCTGCCACTTTACTGAGCCGCTTTGAAGCATCCCTTGCCTCCCGATATTTTGCTGAAGCAAGTCCAACAAGCAACTCCGAAGGGGGAAAAGATGCCGGTTCGGTATCTGAAGCCCTATGTTTTCGCAAAACCATCACCAGGGCCATACACGTTAAAAGCCATAAAAAGAGTAAAATACTGAGAGAGAAAAAACAGGTTGTTGACATTATGAGCGTTCACAGAACGTTGAAATTGGAAAATAGAAATTGGAAATTTGGCCTTCATGCTTTTGTACTGTTGATGAACGCATTCAATTTGGGGCCAAGTTTTTCAACTATTGCTTTGTATTCTGTTGCGTTTGACTCAGATAAAACTTTTCTCCTGATAAGTTTTCGCAACCATGATTTGGTTTCTTCAAATGAACCTCTTGAATATAGATAAAACTTTTTCCTGTCAGAGGGAGTATACCGACCATAACCTTCTGCTATATTTGCAGCTATACTGTCAGATGATCGTATTATCTGATAGCCTACGGTATTCTGAACTTTTTTGTTCCATTTATCAAAGTCGTGTCAGACCATATCCGATAACTCTTCTGCCGGTTTGTAAATATCCAACTCGTAAACTGGTTTCATCTCTCCCCAGTTTCTACTTTCCAATTTCAAATTTCAAGCCGTGAACGGCTACCTGACATCATGCCCCTTTACATTTTCGGTAAAAAGGCGGGAGAAATTAAATATTGAGGACCTTATTGAAATAATGCTTCAGCCTTAACCATGTGATCCCTAAATACTCATGGCAAGCAAAGTCAGCTTTTCTGAGATTGTTTGGATTAGGCCAAAGATCCCATGGAGTCCACTGATTCTGAGAACACTGAAAATCACAAGATAAGGAGTGAATTCTGAGATCCATATCTTTTGCAATAAATAAGACCCTGGGCAAGTGTACAGCAGATGTCACCAAATAGAAGGGCGCTTGTTTCATGATTTTACTTACGGCCTCAATGTTCTCCTCTGTATCCCTGGAGTTTTCCTCCAGAGAAACCTCCACATTTTCAGGCAAACCCAGTTCCTTAAGCCATAAATAGGATAACTGTGCTTCAGAAAACGAACAACCTGTAGGCCTGGAACAACCACCAACAATTACAAGCTCTTTAATATTCGAATCATTGCGACACAGTTCTCGAACTTTTAATAATCTGAGCCTTGTATTTGGCGTAAGACGGTCCACAATCGGCTTATTCTCATCAGATAAAGCGCCTCCGCATAGCACCACTGCCGTAGCGATATTATCACTTGCAGAAATAGTTGAATTGTCGGGTTGAACTGAATGCTCAAGGCTACAAATTAAAAAATTGGCAACGGGCGCACTTCCCGCTAAACCGTAAATAAGAAAGGCCAAGACGAATAATGTTCTGGCCAGATTTCGCCGCCGCTTTAGAGGCCAGATAAAAAAGCCAAAAAAAAGGCACACAAATATCGTGCCTGAAGGCATCAACAGAAGAGATACCGCTTTTTTAAAAGCAAAACCTATTACTTCTAAGTTCATATTAACAATTGA
>Ga0190348_1000075_pt1 | contig 27513 bp, 22 predicted proteins | sample 48721367_MG_FD_161658 | JGI IMG/M metagenome (GOLD analysis project Ga0190348, IMG submission 161658) | Hydrothermal vent microbial mat bacterial communities from Southern Trench, Guaymas Basin, Mexico - 4872-13-6-7_MG | ecosystem: Environmental > Aquatic > Marine > Hydrothermal vents >... | reverse complement strand
ATTTTTGACTGTCCTATTGAAATCATTGGATTTTTTGTTGAACATTTGCGCATCATAAATTGATTTCGGATTTACCTCACCCAAAAAAGCGGGAAACTTCAGTATTATGAATAAGTATAAGTAAAAAAAAACCACTTGCAAATATTAATTACATACAGGGGCCGGAACACGATTTTGCCTCTATTACCCAACACATGGAAAATTACTTGACCTTTGGCTTCCGGCGGTGCTAAAAATTTTAGTGTATATTGAATGGGAGTATCGTTTCAATCCAATTGAAAATCTTGATAATCTGTGTCCAACAAGGGAAGTTTTTATAGTGTCAGGGATATGTTGCAAATTCTTCTACAGTTCGCGGTCCTTATTGCTGCCATTTATGTCGGCCTTAGCGCCTTTCTGTTTTTTGCTCAATCACGCCTCATCTATTCCCCCACCAGTGAGATAGTCGCAACACCGGATCAAATCGGTTTATCATACAAATCTGTTTCTTTTAAAGCCCCTGATGGAATAAGGCTCTCAGGCTGGTTTATCCCGGCTGAATCGCCGGGAGGCGTGGTCATATTTTGCCATGGCAACGCAGGCAATATCTCCCATCGTCTTGAATCCATAGATATATTTCATGGCCTTCGGCTCAGCACCTTTATCTTTGACTATCGGGGGTATGGGGCAAGTGAAGGCACTCCTTCGGAAGAGGGCAGCTATCTTGATGCAAAAGGGGCCTGGAACTATTTAATTGAACATGAGGGATTAGATCCGTTTGATATTATTCTTTTCGGCCGATCGCTTGGAGGCGCGGTGGCCTCATGCTTAGCCAGGGAACATACGCCAAAGGCCCTTATTATTGAATCTGCTTTTACCTCCGTTTCGGATCTTGCCGGAGAGCTGTATTTGTTTTTGCCCACAAAATTGCTTTGTAGATACAAGTATGATACTTTGGCTGCCATCAGGGAAGTTCACTGCCCGGTTCTCATAGTCCACAGTCAAGAAGACAGGATCGTTCCTTTCAGGCATGCGCGCAAACTATTCGATGCAGCTAATGACCCCAAGGTCTTTCTTGAAATTTCAGGAAGTCACAATGAAGGGTTTATCACATCGAGCAGTGTTTATCTGAACGGTCTAAAGAGCTTTCTTGATCGGGTTGATAGAAATATATTTTAGTCTTTACGGTATTAATAATGAGACGGACGCTCCCGTACTTACTCCTTGTATGTTTAATATTTTCGGGATGCGCTGCTAAAGAGTCGAGCCGTATGGAAGTCACGGCATATTGCGGATGTGGCAAGTGTTGCGGCTGGGAACGTGGAAGATGGAGATATCTGAAGTTGGATTTCTGGAACCGCTATGTGACTTCAGGAAGGAACAAAGGCCGGCACTACTCCGGCCTCACTGCCAGCGGCACAAAACCCCATCAGCCACGCCCCGGACTCATATCAATAGACAGTATTGTACACCCTTGGATGGTACCCGTTAGACTGATCTTTTTCCCATGGTTCCTTATGCCTCGGGATGGGACCATTGCGGCTGATACCAGGTATTATGTCTTTGGCACCCGGATGCATATCCCCGGTTACGGATGGGGTGTTGTGGAAGACCGGGGATCTGCAATTAAGGGACCTGGCCGAATCGACATTTACTTCAACTCCCACCAAGACGCCCTTGACTGGGGTCGGAAAAGAGTGGAAGTGCAAATAGAAAGATAAAAGATTTGATGAAAAAGATATCTATTAAAAACAGAGAGTTGTCCCATGATTTTGATCGATACTATGTAGGTATTGATGCCGGGTCCGTCAGCCTTAATTGTATTGTCATCAATGATAAGAAGGAGATTGCCTATGAATCTCCTTACATGCGTCATCTTGGTAAAGTAGAGGAAGGGATTTTGTCCCTTGTTCAGGATCTGTATGAAAGATTCGACCAGCAGAAAATCCAGTCCATTTGCTTTACCGGGAACCATGGGAAAAAGCTTGCTGAGGAATTGGGGGCCTTTTATGAATTCGAGACCATCAGCCAGGTCTTGGGTGCTATTTATATAAGACCTGATGTCAAGACAATCATCAGTATGGGGGGACAGGAAACGGCCCTGTTACAGGTCAATCACTACCAAGGTGGCTGGGAATTGGAATACTTTAATACCAATGGTCCCTGTGCATCAGGCACCGGATCCTTTATCGATCAGCAGGCCCATAGATTGGCCACTGCACTTTATACCAGTAAAACGGATTTTATTCCGGATGACATCGACAAGATATTGGCTGATTTTATAGACCTCGGCATGAAGAGCCGGAGGCCCGCCAATGTGGCGTGCCGCTGCACCGTTTTCACAAAGTCCGACATGATTCACCTTCAGAATAAGGGGGAGAGGCTGGAGGATATTATCTATGGTCTCCATGTTGGAAACGCCAGAAACTATATGAGTACTATCGTTTCCGACCGTGTACTTGAAGAACCGATCCTTTTTATTGGCGGGCTCTCGTTGAACGATCTCCAGGTCAAGGCCTTCAGGGAATATTTCGCCGGACTGATTGTACCTCCTTATAACACTTCTATAGGCGCACTGGGAGTCGCTTTAGGTGCCCTGGAATCCGATATTAAAGGCCGTGTGGATCTGGGTGCGCTAAAAGCCACTGGATTTAAGCACGAGGTTTCCGTGCCCGTAGCGCCCAGGTTGGAACTGAAACAAACCGCCTTCCCAGAGACCAACGAGGTCCAAAAAATGTCCTTGCGAAAAAGGACAAGGGTATATCTCGGTATCGATGTGGGATCCACGACTACTAAATACGCCCTCATAGACGAAAACCGTGAGATTATACACAAGGCTTATGTGCCCACTCAGGGCAAGCCCATAAAGGTCACACAAGGGCTTCTCATGTGTATCCGCGACGAAGTCGGGGAAAAGATTAAAATCGTAGGGACGGCCACGACAGGCTCAGGCAGAAACGTGGTAGGTGATTTTCTTAATGCAGACCTTGTTATCGACGAGATAACGGCCCATGCCAGAGGTGCAACAGAAATATGCCCGGAGGTGGATACTATTTTTGAGATTGGCGGGCAAGACTCCAAGTATATATCGATTTCAAATACCTATCCTGTTGATTTTGACATGAATAAAGTGTGCGCCGCCGGTACCGGCAGTTTTCTGCATGAGCTGGCCAATAAATACGGGATAAATATTGTAGGTGAATTTCAGGAAATTGCGCTTTCATCAGAAAGGCCCGTTAAGCTTGCTGAGAGATGCACGGTTTTCATGGAGTCAGATCTCGTATCTTATCATCAGAAGGGAGTTGAAAAAAGAGACCTGATAGCAGGATTATGTTATGCCATTGTATATAACTACTTGAACCGGGTAGTGGGGAAAAGAAAGATAGGAAAGAGAATAATGTTTTTAGGTGGTCCTTCCTTGAATAAGGGGGTTGTCGCCGCCTTTGAAAACGTCCTGGGACGGGCTCTCCTGGTCCCCAGGAATAGAGAGGTCCTGGGGGCCTATGGTGCTGCTGTAAGTGTGCAGGAAAAAATGCTCCTTGACGGAAAAAGCGATACCACCTTCAGAGGCTTGGACAGCGCCATAAAAGACCGGATGGAGTATACGGAAAAGATATGCCGTGCAGATCCCAAATGCCATAACAGATGCAAGCTTAAAATTTATAATTTTGACGGTCGTCGCAGTATCTGGGGCGGGGAGTGCGGCCGCTATGAATTGACAAAAATTAAAGGGCCCGGGAAAGAGAACTTCTTTGAACTGAGGCGGGAAGTCTGGCAGGCATATATGGCAGGGGTTTACGCGGATTTGCCGGATGAACCCCTGATGGAACTCGACAATCGGCCAACCATAGGCATGCAGAGGGCACTTTACGGCCACCAGCTGGGTATTATGTGGGCGCATTTCTTTGACCGGCTGGGATTCCGGCTGGTCCTGAGCCCGGCTACCAATGCACAGATTTCAAAGGCCGGTATAGAGGCGGTGATGGCCGAGACCTGCTACCCGGTGAAGGTCTCTCACGGCCATATAAAATGGCTGGCAGGAAAGACTAAACTCCTTTTTCTCCCAAGCATAATAAACATGCCTACGCCAGACCCCTCGGAAACAGGTTATTATTGTCCCATGGTCCAGAGCAATTCCTATATGGTCAGAATGGCTTTAGGGCTTGACCAATCATCTGTTTTGAGCCCTGTAATTCACCTCAATTATGATCCTGGGCTCCTGGCACTGGAGATCTCAGAGCAGATGGCGCCGAAACTCGGCGTGAGTAAGGCGGGAATAAAAGAGGCCTTTTATTATGCCATGGATAGACACAATCAGTTTGTCGCAGAACTCTATGAAAAGGGTAAAGAAATCCTTGAAAATCAGCGTGCCGATGAACCGATCGTGGTAGTAACCGGTCGCCCTTATAATCTCTACGATGAAAGACTGAATTTGAGACTCGGGCAAAATTTGAGCAAGATAGGAGTGGCCGCCCTGCCCATGGATTTTATAGATGTATCTGGAGTTGATCTCTCAGACTTCCCCTCCATGTATTGGGGATTCGGCTCCCAGGTCTTGAGGACGGTCAGGTTTATAAAGAGCCACCAAAACTATTTTGGTCTGCATTTGACCAACTACGGATGCGGTCCGGATTCTTTTATAGAGCATTTTTATAAGTATATAATGGGAGATAAGGCCTGTCTGATATTGGAGCTTGACGAACACAGTGCGGTAGCCGGTATCATGACCAGGCTGGAGGCCTATAAAAACGTAATAGAGAACACTATGCAGAAATCAAGTTCAGATCTGGATCTTGATTTAAAAATGGCGAATTAGAGGGAAATGGAACCGGGGAAAATAATAGACTTTCAGTCTCTTACAGAAAACGTGGGGCGTTTTGACCTCAGGGATAAAGTATTCCTGATCCCTCAAATGCACCGGATAGGGGTACATCTCGTAGCGGCAGCATTCCGGGGGTTCGGCATTAACGCACGTGTAATGGATACGTGTAAAGGCCTTGATCTCGGGAAAGAATATACTTCCGGCAAAGAATGCTATCCCTGCCAGATCACTACAGGAGATATACTTTATTTTCTAGAAAAGGAAAGAGAGAGACTTGGCCGGAAATTTAATTCGGGAAATTACGTGTTTTTTATGCCGGAATCGGGTGGGCCATGCCGTTTCGGCATGTACAACAAATACCAGAGAATTATACTGGATTCCTTTCCTGATTTAAGGGGAGTAAAAATCGGCTCTCTTACTTCCAGGGATGGATATTCACTGGAGGGCATAATCGAGAAAGGGCAGGCAAGGGATTTAAGAAAGGCCGGATATTTTTCTATTTTGTTATCTGACATTCTTGACAGGTTGCTGTGGAAAATAAGGCCTTATGAAAAGAGACCAGGCATGGCGGATGAATTTATCGAAAAGGCCATGCATATTATGGAAGACTCTCTTGAAAAATACGGGGCCAGAAAAGACTTTGATAAAATACTTGATAAACTAGAAGAAATAATAAATGAGGGAAAGAAAATAATTGATCCGGAAGTGCCCTCCAAGCCCCTTATCGGGATAGTGGGGGAAATCTACGTAAGGACCCACGTCCAGGCAAATCAGGATCTTATCAGGCTTTTGGAAAAATACGGGGCCGAGGTAGTAAATGCCTCTGTTGCTGAATGGATTAATTACACAGCCTATGACAGGTTCAGAGAGGCCAAGGCAGGATTTCGGTTTGGCCTGAAACAGCTCCGCCCGGGCCCCATGAAGTATTATTTAAAAAGGATCGTGGGCTTCGGCGGCGACCTTTTCTATCAGGAATTTAGACAGAACCAGACCTATAATAGAGTGAGATCGCTGATCGACATTGCTAAAGACCATAAGCTGGCATGTCTGGATAATATCCTTAAAGAAAAGGACCTGTTCTGTTTTGATGTAGGCACTGAGGCCTGTTTAAGCATCGCCGGAACCGTGGAATATGCCAGGGAAGGATATAACGGCGTAGTAAATGTCTATCCTTTTACCTGCATGCCCAGTACAATTACCACGGCAATTGCGAAACCTCTTATGAACAAACTGAGGATGCCGTATCTTGATGCGCCCTACGACTCAAGCTTTCAGCCTGGAAGGGAGGCCGCCGTCAGGACCTTTATGTACCAAGCATATCAACATTTCGAACGAAACGGCAGAAAGAGCAGGTCCAGCTCTTCCCTGCTCCTTGAACCGCCTATCTGAGGATATTATTGTTCTCTATATCCACAGGAACCATCACAGGCGCCTTTTGTCAAAGTTGCAAAGGGTGACTTATTGCCGCCACTATTGCTCTATGCAATTCTCCCGCACCGGGAGTTATTTAGACACCTCTCAACAACCTGGCTCCCCTGGATGACCACAGCAGTTCTGTCTTTTGACTATCTTGATTAGATTGTTGCGAAAGACCCGATACAGCTTCCTGTAAAGTGGCATAGGTGTTGACATATTGGTGAAGAAAGCCTTCATATTAGGCATTTTTTATCGTCTCCCTGCTTCAAACTGATAAGAAGTTACCAACGGCGTTTACCTGTTGGTAACTTTTGTGTCGATAACATACACTGCTTTTGCCATAAGACAAGTAATTTTTTATGTAGGCACAGAGGTATTGATATGATATTTGAGTAAAACTTGTGAAAGGAAGATACAGCAAACAGTCACTGTTTTTTATTGACATTATTAAATGATTGAGTCACATTAGCCGACGCAGAAAAAGAGATCAGATCTGGTCATTTCATCATATATCTGAAATGGCTGTTGCACTAAGGAGCAGTCCCTGCCGGACGGTCAAAACCAAGACACTGACCAATTTTTGTCTTTAAGACCATGTCTCATATATCGGATTGATTAAAATCAACTGTTTTTTATCATTTCGGGCTGGATCCGGCATCTAGAAAGGTCCAGGGAATCTTAATCTATGGATTCTGGCTCTATAAATGAAAGCACAGTTTGCTTTACAATAACGTAAAAATTTTCCCCCTGAATACGAGGGGTTTTAATAATCCCCGAGAGTGAGATCAAATGGATCAGAGCAAAATCAGAAATATCGCCATTATCGCCCATGTTGATCATGGAAAGACCACGCTTGTAGACCAGATGTTCAAACAGAGCGGGGTGTTTCGGGACAATGAGCACATTGCCGAACGCTTCATGGATTCCATGGATCTGGAACGGGAACGGGGCATTACAATTACATCCAAAAATGCCTCTTTACCTTACAAGGGCTATCGGATCAATATCATAGATACCCCGGGTCATGCAGATTTCGGCGGCCAGGTTGAACGGGTTCTGAAAATGGCCGACGGAGCGCTTCTGCTCGTTGATGCCCAGGAAGGCCCGATGCCACAGACCTACTTTGTTCTAAAAAAATCCCTTGCATTAGAACTTCCTGTTATTGTTGTCATAAACAAGATAGACAAGCCGGCCGGCCGGCCGGAGTGGGCCGTTGACCAGGTCTTTGATCTATTCGTCAAGCTGAACGCCCCGGATCACATCCTTGATTTTCCAATTGTCTTCGCCTCTGCAAAACAAGGGTATATACTCTTGGAATCTTCAGGTGCAAGATCGACCATGGACACCCTTTTCGAAAAGATCATATCGCATATACCCCCTCCTCCAGGTGATCCCCAATCACCCCTTCAGATGCTGGTAAGTTCCATTGACTATTCCCCCTATATGGGTCGATTGGGGATTGGCAAAATCACCGGCGGAACATTGAATATAAACAAGGATATTGCCGTTGTCCGACGGGACGGTGTACTTGTCCCGGCCCGCATCAGCAAGCTATACCGCTTCGAAGGGAATAAGAAAGTGGCCACAGATATCGCCGGTGTAGGAGAAATCGTTGCGGTTGCAGGCATGGATGACGTTACCATCGGTGTAACCTACACTGATCCAAATGATCCGAAGCCCCTTCCTCCCATGGAGATTGATCCCTGCACCATTTCCACCCATTTCATTCCAAATGATTCGCCTTTTGCCGGGACGGAAGGCAAGTTCAGCACGTCAAGTCATCTGACAGAAAGGCTGAGGAGGGAGGCGCTCTCCGATGCGGCCCTGCTGGTCGAAGAACTGGAGAGCGGCAGAGGTTTTAAGGTCTCGGGCAGGGGTGAACTGCACATCTCCATTCTCATCGAAAAAATGAGGCGCGAAGGATATGAATTCCAGGTCACCATGCCTCAGGCCATTATAAAAGAGGAGAACGGCGAACGGCTTGAACCCTTTGAAGAACTGACGATTGATGTTGACAAACAGTCTATGGGTGCCGTTATTGAGAAACTGGGGGCGCGTAAGGGCCAATTACTGGGAATGAACCAGGACAACGGGATGGCCCGCCTGACATACAAGATTCCTACACGCGGTCTCCTTGGGTTCCGGTCGGAGTTTCTAACGGACACAAAGGGCATGGGGATAATGAATTATGTCTTTTTGGAATACGGACCTTTCGCAGGCGAAATCCGAAACCGCAACAAAGGCGTCATGGTAGCCAAAGAATCCTGCACCACCGTGGCCTATGCCCTTTTCAACCTTCAGGAAAGGGGAAAGCTATTCTGCGGCCCGGGGAGCCGGGTCTATCGCGGCCAGGTGATCGGCGAGCACTGCAGACCGCAAGACCTTGTTGTCAATCCTGCAAAAGGCAAGAAATTGACCAACATGCGAGCCGCAGGATCGGATGAGAATGTAATACTAACGCCCCCGACACGGATGAATCTTGAAGAATGCATTTCATACATCAGTGAAGACGAACTGGTTGAGGTCACACCCAAGGCAATTCGTATCCGCAAATCTTGACACACGGTGGAACAGGGGTTAGAAACTCCCATGAGTACTGATATGAGAACGCTATGCAAAGACGCCAACCATTACTTTGATGATAAACTACATTAAGGAGAGTATATCATGAAAAAGGCATTTTTATCCATTCTCTTTATTCAGATGATGTTTATGCCCCTGGTGCCCAAGGCCTTTTCCCAGTGCGGTACGTTGGCAAACGATCTTTCATTGGTCCTGCCGTGTGTCGAATATGAAGGCGCGTATTACAAGCTCAATTTCAGTGCTTATAAAAATCCCGCCGACATTGACTGGTTTTACTGGAAATTTGAATCCATTCAGCCTGCCGCAGGAGGGTCTAATTGCGCCCATTTGGATAATAACCTGACTATCACGATCCCATGTGTCTATCTTGCAGGGAGAAATCTGGCGATTACCCTGGAATATTACGAAGGGCTGTACTGGAAACTGGGGTCGCAATTCACCATCAACCCCGTAGAAATAACATCCATTTCCGGTGATACCACGGAGTTGCTATTACCATATTATTCCGATCCTCAATTCCAGGCATCCCTAATGGCGGCTATGACCTGCATGCAACAATGCAACCCGGACGATCTTGCTTGCATTATGGCCTGCATGCCTGACCTTGGGCTTGGCAGTGCCTTTTCATTGGCAATTGAACTACACAACCCGGGAACTTGTCCCATAGAGTTCATCCTCCCTGCCGGTGCTTTTTTCGTAGCAGGCTTAGATGTACAACCCATGCTTATCGCGATTGACACATGTCTGACAGTACAACCAGGATATATAAAGTTCTTGGTGCCCACTTATTGCATGGATGGTTCTGCCCATGCCCCTTCAGCAGAAGACACGTTTACAATACCAGGATCAGGCATAGCTCAACAGGCTTGCATCGCTGAAATACTGGACCTGATAAGGGGCAAGGAAGATATTTCTCATGCAGATTCATACATTATCCAAGAAGCGGTATGGACCTGCATGGAATTCGGTTCAATCACCGAAGACCAGCGTACGGCCCTGCAAAATTTGTGATTTTTCTTTTTGGAAAACAATCTTCAGAGGGCATGAAAAGGAGATAGCATCACTCTTTCCTCATGGCGATTTCAAGGGCTTCGCGAATGTCTTTCAAATAATGAAATGTCAGCTTTCGTTTGACCACCTGACGGATGTCATAGACATCCTTTTGGTTCAGGGCGGGCAGGATCACCTCTTTGATGCCTGAGCGGGACGCTGCCAGGACCTTCTCCTTTATTCCTCCCACTGGAAGCACATCCCCCCTTAAGGTTATTTCTCCCGTCATGGCGACGTCCTTGCGGACCGGACGGCCAGTAAAAAGGGACGCAAGAGAGACCACCATGGCTACACCTGCAGATGGCCCGTCTTTTGGCGTGGCCCCCTCAGGGACATGGATGTGGATGTCGTTCTGTGAGAAGATATTCTCGTCAACTCCAAGTGCAGTGGCATTGGCCCTGATGTATGTAAGGGCTGCATTTGCCGACTCCTTCATTATATCTCCAAGTTTGCCGGTCATTTGCAGGCCGCCCTTACCCTTCATTTTCGCCGTTTCGATAAAGAGGAGTACCCCGCCTACCGGTGTCCATGCAAGTCCGGTTGCAAGTCCGGGACCCCATGAATGAGCTGCAGATTCCGGAAAGAATCTGACAGTACCAAGATAACGCTCAATGTTTGATGCCTTAATCTTTACCTTTTTCGTCTTGCCAGTGACGATATCAGCGGCAACACCACGGCAAACCGCTCCCAGCTCCCTTTCCAGGTTTCGAACACCGGCCTCACGGGTATAGGAACGGATAATGGTCCTGATGGCATTGTCACTGAAAGTCAGATCGTCGCTGGAAAGGGCGTGGGCCTCGAGTTGCCGCTCAATCAAGTGATTTTTGGCAATGTGCAGCTTCTCGTCCTCTGTGTAACTCGAGAGGGTGATTACCTCCATACGGTCCTGTAGCGGGCTTGGGACCGTATCAAGCGTATTGGCCGTAGTAATAAACATCACCCTGGAAAGATCAAAATTAATCTCCAGATAGTGATCGCTAAAGGAAAAGTTCTGTTCAGGATCGAGTACCTCCAGCAGTGCGGAGGATGGATCGCCCCGATAATCGCTGCCGACTTTGTCAATTTCATCAAGCATGAACAGGGGATTATTGGATCCTACCTTTTTCAGGCTCTGGATAATACGGCCCGGCATGGCACCGATATAGGTCCTCCTATGGCCGCGGATCTCCGCTTCATCTCGAACACCGCCCAGGGATATACGGACAAATTTCCTTCCCATGGTGCGGGCAATTGACCGGCCGAGAGAAGTTTTGCCTGTGCCCGGAGGACCAACAAAGCAAAGAATGGGGCCGTGCATGTCCTGCTTCAGTTTGCGGACAGCAAGAAATTCAAGGATTCTCTTTTTAATGCGTTCCAAACCGTAATGATCTCTATCCAGATCAACCTTGGCCTTCTTGATATCCAGTGAATCAGGTGTGGACTTTTTCCATGGGAGTTCAAGAAGCCACTCGATATATGTCCTGGAAACAGTGTATTCAGGTGAGGAAGGAGAAATCCTTGCCAGTCTGTCAAGCTCTTTTTGTGCTACTTTTTCTGCCTCTTCGCTTAATTGGGCCTTTTTAAATCTTTCTTTTAATTCATCGAGGTCAAGGTTTTCACTGTCCTCGCCCAATTCCTTCCGAATGGCCTGAAGCTGCTGGCGCAGGAGAAATTCTCGCTGTTTTTTGTCGATATCTTCTTTGGCTGATTTCTGAATCTTCTGGCTCATTTCAGCCGTTTCAAGACGCTCCGTGAGTTCAGTGGTAACTCTGCGCAGGAGATCTTTGAGCCTGCTGATCTCAAGAATCGCCTGTTCATCATCTGTTGAAAGGCCTAATTGTGAGGTAATAAGGTAGGCGACATAATAGAGATTATCCAGCGAATCCACTGTCATGGAGAGTTCCGGAGGCAAGTTTGTGAGTACGGCCAGTTTTTTGAATTCGCTTCTCAGATTCAGATCAAGGGCCTTTATCTCCTTATCAGGTTTGTCAGCCATTTCCAGAACTTCAATTTTGGCTCTCAGATAAGGGGATTTCTGTACATATTCTTTGACTTTAATCTTTTTAAATCCGCTGGTAAGGATGTGATATACCCCTCCCTCACCCTTGATCAATTTGTGAATATAGCCCACTACACCTACAGAGTGAAGGTTTTCAGGCCCAGCCTCTTCCTGCTGAGAGGCCGTTTGTTTGTAGCTGACCATACCCAGGAGTCTGTCTTTGAGCAGGATATCGTCAATAAGCTGCTTTGAAGCGGAATTCTTTATCTGCAGGGGGAAACCCATGCCCGGGAAAAAAACAAATCCATGCAAAGGCAGGATAGGCAGTTCATCCGGTATTTCGAGTTGATTAGGATCTATATTCTGCCTTTCCTGCACTTCTTTTTCTCTTTTATCACTCATGGGAGTTATTCTCCATTAATTGTGACTTTAATCTGGCCTGATATCTTCTTTTTGGGCAATTGGATAAGGAGAAAACCGTCTTTACATATTGATGTAGTGGATTCCACGTCTACGGGGGTGTCAAAATTGATTGTACGTTCAAATTTTCCATATTCAACTTCAAGTTGATGAACACATGTTGTATGGTCAAAAACCGGTCTTTGGCGTATGCCGGTAACAGTAACACCAGAATGGGAGGCCAGAACCGATAATTTTTCAGGCCGGACACCGGGGATCTCCATATAAACAATAAATTTATTCGTTGTTTCATAAATATCAGTAGCAGGGACAAGACTTTGTAAACGATAGGGAAACATGTAATGGGACGACATATTGCGAAGCATGCGTCCAAATTCTTTTTCGATTCCGTCAAATGGGCTTAATCCGGTTTTCTTAAGGGAATCCATTTTGCAACCTCATATAATCGCAGTATAGCGTCAAGTTTGAATTATCTTATAGGTAGGCACCCACGCCGTCTCAGGTACATCTGGAACGGGTTCCCAACCTATCTGGAGGAAATGATGAAATATATATGACACAGCGATAATAAATTTATCCATTTATATAGTACACTCTTAATGGATGTTGTGAAATAAAAAATAGATCCTTATTCACTATACAATAAAAATTGCTGTCTTCACCACCATTACAGCCGATCTGTCGGAGAGGCCTTTGTACTTATTCCTTAATTGCCTTTCATAGGGTGATTTTTTTAACAGATATATTTTGAAGATTTTTCTGATATTTAGTACTGTGTTTTGAAATAAATCCTTTGAGATACAGATAGGGGGTATCCTGTGAAAATAGCAGTAAGCGGCAAGGGGGGAGTGGGAAAGACCACCATCGCCGCCTTTCTTGTCAAGGCCATGGCGGACAGGGGCAGGCGGGTACTTGCCATTGACGCTGACCCGAGTCCACACCTTGCGAGGGCCCTTGATTTCCCGCGGGCGGAGGAGATCTGCCCCATAGCGGAGATGCAGGGTCTTATCCAGGAAAGATCCGAGAGAGATGGCCCTTTTTTCCGTTTAAACCCAAGGGTAAATGACCTTCCGGAGCGCTTCATAAGAGAGAAGGGGAATATAAAGCTCATGGTGCTCGGGGCCATTCAACAGGGAGGGGCGGGATGTGCGTGTGCTGAGAACGCGGTTTTAAGGACCCTCTTGAACACCTTGCTCCTTTCCCGGGAGGAAGACATGGTCATTGATATGGAGGCAGGAGTCGAGCACCTGGGCAGGGGTACGGTTGCCAGTGTAGACTGCCTGCTGGTAGTAATTCAGCCCTATAGGGGGAGTCTGGAAACTGCGAATAAAATACTGGCCCTGGGAAGAGATTTAAAAATGAATCATCTTGAAATAGTGGCGAATCAGATACATGGCCGGGAAGACCTGGACTACATACAGGAGAACCTGGGCGTTGAACCAATAGGCGCCTTTCTCGCGTCAGACAGGATCAGGGAGGCTGAAAGGGCCGGGCTGCCGATCTACGAGGCCGATCACACGTTTGGGAAATCAGCCGCGGATCTCCTGACTGTTTTGGAGCAGATGGCATGAGAGATATATTTCCTCTCCTTGCGGATGTGCAGAACATGGCTGACAATCGGCAGATTCCTCTCCGCAGGGTAGGTATAAAGAATATCCGTTATCCAATCACTGTCCTTGACAAGGCAAAAGGCACCCAGCAGACAGTGGCCAGTATCAATATGTATGTGAATCTGCCCCACCAATTTAAGGGGACTCACATGAGTCGTTTTGTGGAGATCCTGAACGAGTATCGCAGGCAGATTAATGTCAAGACCTTTGCCAGCATCCTTACTGAGATGAAGAACCGCCTGGACTCACAGGAGGCCCACCTTGAGGTGGATTTTCCCTATTTTATAGAAAAACAGGCGCCGGTGACCAGGACCCCTGGGCTTATGGAATACGGCTGCGGCTTCCATGGTACCATGACTGATCGATTTGACATGATGCTGATAGTCAGGGTGCCTATTACTACTGTATGTCCGTGTTCAAAAGAGATATCTGATTACGGGGCCCACAACCAGAGGGGAGAGGTGAGGGCGTGGGTCAGATTTGATGGTTTTTTATGGCTTGAGGACGTGATTGCAGAAGTGGAAAAGGCATCTTCTTCAGAGGTCTATTCAGTGCTTAAGAGACCGGACGAAAAATTCGTTACGGAAAGAGCCTATGAGAAGCCTATGTTTGTTGAAGACGTGGTAAGGACCGTATGCCAGGGTCTTAAGGTGCTGCCCGGAGTTACGTGGTTTGCAGCAGAGGCGGAGAATTTCGAATCCATTCACAACCACTCCGCCTATGCCTGTTCTACCTAGGGAAATAATGTTGAGTTTTTAAATCGCTCCCGGGCCGCATCCCTTCGGCCTTTAAGAGGTCATGCCTCAGCCATCAGATTCCCGACCAGTTTGGAGAACCTGGAGGGATCTTCAACCTTGCCGCCTTCGCCGATGACTGCAAGATCCATCAACAGGTGGATATATTCATTGAGGCGCTCGTTGTTTTTATCCTCTTCGAACAGGGCACGGATCCTTTCCATCACCGGATGGGCCATGTTGAGTTCCAGCACGCGCTTGTTTTCCGGTACTTTCTGGCCGGCGGCTTTGAGAATTTTCTCCATGTAACCGCTCATGTCATAGCTGTCGCCGGACAGACAGGCCACCGAATCAGTGAGGCGCTTGGATGGTCTCACCTCCTTGATTTTATCTTGCAGCTGCGTCCGAATGTGCTTGAACAGGTCTTCATACTCCTCCTTTTTCCCCTCATCCGCCTTTTCCAGGTCCAGATCGCCCTTTTCTGCACTCTTGAGCGGTTTGCCGTCGTATTCAGTCAGTGTCTGGGTCACCCATTCGTCGATCGGATCGGTCATCAGCAGGACCTCGTACCCCTTTGACTTAAGCTGTTCCAGCAGGGGGCTGTTGACCAGCGCCGACAGGTTTTCCCCGGTGATGTAGTAAATGTCTTTCTGGTCCGGCTGCATCCCGGCAATATAGTCCTTAAGCGAACGCCATTCTCCTTCTGATTTGGTGGTCTTGTAACGCAGCAGGTCTGCGATTCTGTCTTTGTTGTCCGGATCCGTATGCACTCCTATCTTGAGGACGGTGCCGAACTCCTCCCAGAATTTCAGGTACTTTTCATGCTCCATGTTGGCCAGCAAATCCAGGATCTTTTTGACCAGGTTGCGCCTGATATTGCACACCAGCCGATCCTGCTGGAGGATTTCCCGACTGATGTTGAGGTTCAGGTCAGGGGCGTCCACCACCCCCTTAATGAATCGCAGGTATTCCGGCATCAGCTCCTTGCAGTCGTCCATTATGAAGACGCGTTTGCAGTAGAGTTGCACTCCATGCTTAAATGAAGGGGAGAAAAGATCAAACGGCGCATGGGAAGGGATGTACAGCAGGGCTGAATATTCAGTGGTGCCCTCCAGCTTCAGGTGAAGCTTTTCCAATGGAGGCTGCCAGTCGTGGCTGATATGCCGATAGAATTCCTCGTATTCCTTGTCTTCGATGTCCTTTTTGTTTTTGGACCAGATCGCCTTCATGGAGTTGAGCGTTTCGGTCTTTAGCACCTTGCGGGTGGTCTTGCCGATGGGTTTGCCGTCTTTGCCCTTGATCTGTTCCTCATCAGGAATCGGTTCTTCCTTCTCCACGTCCATCAGGATAGGATAGGCCACGAAATCAGAATGCTGCTTGATGATGTCGCGGATGGTCCACTCGTCGGTAAAGTCCGGTTCGCCTTCCTCTTTCTTTTTCAGTTTCAGAGTAATGCTAGTACCCCGGCTGTCCTTTTCGGCTTCAGTGATGGTAAACTTTCCGTCTCCTTCAGACTCCCAGCGCACCGCCTTGTCCTGGCCTGCGGCCCGGGTCAGCAGCGTCACCTTGTCGGCCACGATAAAGGAGCTGTAAAAGCCGACGCCGAACTGCCCGATCAGCTCCGGGGTGAGGGTCTTGTCCTTGTTGATCTGAGCTATGGCTTCGAGAAAGGCCCCTGTACCGCTCTTGGCGATGGTACCGATATTTTCCAGCACCTCGTCATAGGTCATGCCGATGCCGTTGTCCGCAACTGTCAATGTATTTTTGGCTTTGTCAGGTTCTATACGGATGCTGAATTTCGTGTCATCCTTCAGAATCCCCTCTTCGGTCTGGGCCTTGAAGCGCAGCTTGTCGATGGCGTCCGAGGCATTGGATATAAGCTCTCGAAGGAAGATCTCCTTGTTTGAATATAACGAGTTGATGATCAGGTTCAGCAGCTGTTTGACTTCAGTTTTGAATTCATGGGTCTCGGTCTTGACAGTCATTTATATGAATACCTCCGATTCTTAAAAAACAGGTTTGACATACATAATTTCCGGAAAATTTTTTATTTTGCACCTCGGGTTTTCGAACGGGATACTGTTTCAGGTTTTACCGTTAATTATTATGCTATCGAAAAAAGCGACTATCGCCGCTGTTTAAAGACTCCGCGTGTTTGGGTTATATAATGCGAGCGAATTAAAAATTGTCAAGACGGGCAAAGTGCTTTTTTAGACCGGTAGATCCTGTGAATCTCAAGATTCCATAAGGCGCCGTGTGCCTTTTCTTCTATTTCCTGATCCAGGGGCCGGGCAGACAGGCTAAAGAATGGATATGGAATTTCGAGCGGAAAAGGCGGGCAGGCGGAAACGGCTGCCGTGATAACGCACCTCGGTCATTTCATATCGCTGAAGGAGGGAAGCGGCAGCTGAGGGTCTGGATGGCTGACGATTTGACCGGCTCTTTTGCGCCCTGATTTTTTGGTCTGGCTTATTGAGTCTCGATATTCAGGCACAGGAGGGACAAAAAGGCCAGGCAGGCTGTCCCTGGCGATAGTATTAACATCAGGGGCGGCTTTCTGCCGCCAGGTATCAGGCAGCCATCTGAAGCAGACCCCTTTCATTTTCCGGCCGTCCTGAACTGTTTCCGCCGGTTCGGCAATCAGCAGACTGTCATCAGGGACCAGATTTATGATTGCAGGAGAATAGGTAGTTACAATGACCTGGCGTAGCGGATTGCCTGGGCCGATCCGGCCCTTGACATCGGTAGCAATACCTTGCAGGAGCTGCAGCAATGCGGGAATTCGTTCAGGATGGACGCTGTTTTCCGGCTCTTCCAGGCAGATAAGCCCGCCTGCCTTCGAATCTGATTCCAGGACAGCCAGTGCCAAAAGGCGCAGTGTACCGTGCGAAAGTGAATGCGCCGGACAAACCGTTCCATTACGGTCAATCAATTCCAGTTTCAAAAGCCTGCAATGCTCATCCCGGTCGATCCTGATACTGTAAACATCATCTATAAGTTCAGATAACCGGGCGGCAATCCTGTCATAAAATCGGACAGCGGCCTGGTCCTCTGGTATATAGCCCGTGTATTTATCTGAATGTGCAAGACAATAAAGGGTCGCGGCCAGGTGGAAGCCATCAGGCCCTAATCCCTCAGAGACCGTAAATCCATCTGATGTATGTATTGAAGAGGGCTGCAACTGCAGTAGTTGCCATGATTGCATTTCCCTGCGCGCTAACAGGGCTGCTGGATTTTCAATGGTGTTTACAGTAGAGAGCACTGTACGCGGGAGGGCTGATGCCGGAACAGCGCTTGTTTTCCTGCCGCCGCCTTCCTGGATTAATTTAATAATACGGTCTTTACCCTCACAGACGGTGGAAATCAGGGGTGAAGTCCTTTTGCCTTGGACGGCGGATTTGCGCCAGGTACCAGCCTTGTGGGGAAACCTTAAATGTCTCCATGCCCCGCCCAGCTTTATATAATCAAGATCTTCACGAATAAGTTCAATCGACCTCATGGAAGGCGGGCCCTTGTCCGCTCGACAGGCCATAACCAAGGTGTAGCGCAGAAAGGTAATGCTGGCCCTGGCCTTTTGACCCAGATCGTCAATGCCTTCAACTGGAATTATCATCTCTGCTTCAAAAGACATTTCCTGGGCAGACCTGTCACCAATACGATAGAAAAGGCTGCTTATGTCAGAAGGCCTTTTCCCCCCGGCACAGACGGATAGAGCGGCATTAACCAGTGTTTCATCGGCCAGGGCACTCAGAAACCTGATGGCGTCAAACAGGTTGGATTTGCCAACACCATTCGGACCCGTCACACACGTAAATGGTCCAAAACTGACATCAACATCCAGAAGGTTTTTAAAACCGGACACCTTTAAGCGGGTTAACATATTTTAAGTCAACCTCCTTTTTTTGTCGCCTCTTTCAATTCGCCTACAAATTCACCTACCTTCTTGACCAGATCGGGCCCTGCCCTGAGATCGTCTCCCTCTTTGATGGTGTGGGCCTCAATCAGTTTTATAATGGCGCTTCCAACAATAATCCCGTCCGTTACGACTGCGAGCCTTGATATCTGGTTGGGCATGGAGATTCCAAAGCCCACTGCCACCGGCTTTTTGGTGAGCTGTTTGATTGCATTAAGGCCCTGATAAAGTTCAGCGGGGAGTTCTGCCCTTGCCCCGGTAATACCGGTTACAGAGACATAGTACAAGAAGCCCTGTGTGACCCTGGCGATCTTTCGGACTCGATCCGCCGAGGTATTCGGGGCCACGAGCAGGATATTGTCAAGTCCCCGGGTCTTTACTGCTGCAATCCATTTCCCGGCCTCCTCCATAGGTAGATCAGGTATTATTGTACCGTCAAGACCAGATGCCGCCGCATCTTCTGCGAAGGCGGAAAGGCCATACTGCAGCAATGGGTTGTAGTAGCCCATAAGGACTAAAGGGATATCCGTCTTTTTTCGGACCTTCCTGACCATACCAAACAGGTCCCTTGCGTTTATGTTGTGGCGAAGGGCCCTCTGGCTTGACGCCTGGATGGTCGGGCCGTCTGCCAGGGGATCCGAGAAAGGGAGACCAAGTTCTATAAGGTCGGCCCCTTGACGGGCCATCTCCAGTATCAGCTTCTCAGTGGTGGCGATGTCAGGGTCCCCTGTGGTTATAAACGGGATGAGCGCTGCTTCTTTCCCTTTTCTGATCTGTGAGAACATGCGGTCTATTCTGTTCATTTGTCTGCCCTCTCCCTGATCAATTCTGCAACTGTTGCCACGTCTTTGTCCCCTCTGCCGGAGAGGTTGACCACCACTATACTTTTTGGGGGGAGGGATGGGGCAAGCTCCTTCAGATAGGCAACGGCATGGGCGCTTTCCAGGGCAGGTATTATCCCATCGGTCTCTGAGAGCAGCTTGAATGCCTGAAAGGCCTGTTCATCATCAACTGCTGCGTATTCGACTTTGCCTGAGTCCTTAAAGATGCTGTGCTCCGGTCCAACGCCCGGATAGTCAAGGCCCGGGGCGAGTGAGTGGGCACCCTTTATCTGCCCCCAGTGATCCTGCAACAGGTAGCTCATAGCACCGTGGAGCACTCCTGGCCTGCCGACGGACAGGGTTGCGGAGTGAAGGTCTGTTCCAATACCCTTCCCAGCCGCTTCAACCCCTATCAGTCTTATTCCAGGGTCTTTAATGAATGGATAAAAGATCCCCATGGCATTGCTCCCGCCGCCGACACAGGCCATTACCACGTCCGGCAGGCGTCCGGCAAGCCGCCTGATCTGCCTCCGTGTCTCCCTGCCGATTACGCTCTGGAAATTTCTCACCATCATTGGATAGGGGTGGGGACCCACTACAGAGCCTATTACATAGTGGGTATCTCCAACATTGGTAACCCAGTCCCTTATTGTCTCATTTATTGCGTCTTTCAGTGTCTGAGTCCCTGAGAGAACGGGGATGACCTTCGCCCCGGTGAGTTCCATGCGAAATACATTCATGACCTGGCGTACCATGTCCTTGCGGCCCATGTAAACTTCACACTTCAGACCCATCAGGGCAGCGGCGGTCGCGGTTGCCACACCGTGCTGTCCCGCGCCGGTCTCCGCTATGATGCGTGTCTTTCCCATGCGTTTTGCCAGGAGCACCTGGCCTATAGTGTTGTTGATCTTATGCGCACCGGTATGGGCGAGATCCTCCCTCTTAAGGAATACTCTTATTCCCTGGCTCACGGCCTTTTGCAGACCCTTTGCCTCGTAGAGCGGGGTAGGGCGGCCCACATAATGTTTGAGGATATGGTCGAGATCCCTTTTAAAGCCCGTGTCCCGTCTGGCCTTCCGGTAAGCGGAATCCAGCTCCGTAATTGCGGGCATAAGCGTCTCAGGGACAAAGCGGCCTCCATAGGGACCAAAATGTCCGGAATTATCTGGTGATTTGGTATTTTTTTGATTTGGTGACTTGTTCACTATTCCTCCATGCTGCGGTGATTGAATGACCTAATCCACCACGGCCCTGCGTATGAAATCAGCTACCAGGCCCATATTCTTTTTCCCGGGGGCATCCTCTACACCCGAACTCACATCTACCGCCCAGGGCCGGACCTGTCTTACCGCCCGGGCAATGTTCTCCGGTTTCAGGCCGCCTGCAAGGATAATGGGCCTTGAGATGAGCATTTTCGCCTCAATCGCTATGGACCAGTCAAAGGTCTCACCCGTTCCCCCACGGGCACTGGGGGACCAGGTGTCAAGCAGAAAGGCCTTCACCGCCTCCTGATACGGCAGAAGGGCCTGAATATCGGCCTCGGTCCTTATCCGCCATGCCTTTATAGCCCTGGGAGAAAGGTCTTTGCAGGCCTTCGGGGTCTCCTCCCCATGCAGTTGCACAAGGTCCAGACCGCAATAGTCTATTATCCGCCTTATGTTTTCAGAAGATTCGTTAACAAAGATCCCAACCGTCTGGACCATCGGCGGCAGATTTTGAACAATCTGCCTGGCCCTGTTGGGATCTATTTTTCTTGGGCTCTCGGCAAAGACCAGCCCTATGGCGTCGGCGCCTGCCTCCGCCACAGCCTTTGCCTCCAATGGATCAGTAAGCCCGCAGACCTTTATTTTTATCATAGAATTTCAGATCTCCCGATCCTTGCAACCTTCCTGCCTCAACCAGGGCAGAGAGATATTTAACGCGATCTTCGGCCTTTACCAGGGCCTCTCCTATAAGGGCCGCAGCAACCCCCGCATCAAGAAGCCTTTTTATGTCATCGGGGGTTGAGATCCCGCTTTCACTTACCAGTGGTATTTCCTCGGGCAGCGCCTTTTTAATCCGGAACGTGGTTTCAATGGATACGCTGAAGTCTTCGAGGTTGCGGTTGTTTATACCTATAAGGTCGGCGTTTGCAGCAAGCGCCCTTTCCATTTCGCGTTCATTATGGACTTCCACCAGGGTGTCTAATCCCTTTTCTCTAGTGTGGGCCAATAGCTCTGAAAGCATGTTGTCATCAAGGACAGCTGCAATAAGTAGTACTGCATCCGCACCCCAGAGCCCGGCCTCTTCGATCTGAAGGTGGTCTATTATAAAGTCTTTTCTCAGGAGAGGAAGGTCTAGCTTTTCCCGTATTCGCGGAAGGAACTCCGGCTTTCCCTGAAAGAACTTCTCGTCGGTGAGGACCGACACGGCCTTTGCACCCCCTGCCCGATAGTCTTCAGCAATGGTTGCAGGGTCGAAATCCGGACACAGGAGCCCTTTTGAAGGAGATGCCTTCTTTACCTCTGCAATTATTGAGACCCCCGGATCGGAAACCAGGGCCTTTCGAAACCCCCTGGGGGAAAAGACTTCGTGCCCCGCAGGGATAAGCCCCTTGCGCCGCATGTCTTTTAATTCCTGTCTTTTGTGTGTGATTATCGTGTCCAGGATGCTCATTATGTCATCTCGTGCTTAAGACCTTCAATGCCTCAAGTTTTTTCATGGCCTCCATTGAATCTATGCTATCGGCCGCCAGAGCCGCCCCTTCTCTGAGTGATTTCGTCCTGCTCGCCAGAAATATGGCTGCACCGGCATTAAGGAGCACGATGTCCCTCTTGGGCCCCATTTTACCTGAGAGTATGTCTTTAAGTATTCGGGCGTTTTCTTGCGCGTCTCCACCCTTCAGGTCTTCCGACCTGCATGGTTTCAGACCCGCGTCTTCCGGTCTGATGACAAACTCATTTACTCCATTCCCGTCCCACTCCGCCACAACACTATTCCCCAGGAGACTGAGTTCGTCCAGTCCCCCTTCTCCGTGTACTACCCATGCCCTTTTGCTGCCGAGGCGCCCAAGGACCTTCGCAAGGGGCCTTGTAAGTGCAGGGTCATAGACCCCGAGCACCTGAATATTTGCCCATGCCGGGTTTGTCAGGGGTCCCAGTATATTGAAAATTGTGTGAATGCCTAGCTCCCGTCTCGGCCCTATGGCGTATTTCATGGCTGGATGGAGGGAAGGGGCGAACATGAAACCCATACCTAAGGTTTCCACTGCCATTGCCACCTGCTCCGGCAACAGATCCAGATTTACACCCAGGGCCTCCAGCACATCCGCACTGCCTGACCTGCTGGACACGGAACGGTTACCGTGCTTTGCGACCCTGATACCAGCACCTGCAACCACAAAGGCAGTGGTGGTGGAGATGTTGAACGTACGGGTGCCATCGCCTCCGGTCCCGCAGGTGTCCACAAGGGGTTCTTCCGGCGAAATGTTTAAAGGGATACGCAGGGCCTTTTTTCTCATCACCTGTGCGGCCCCGGCAATTTCATCCACAGTCTCACCCTTCATTCGGAGGCCCGTGAGAAGGGCGCCGATCTGGGCATGTGTTGCCTTTCCTTCCATAATTGTTTCCATGACCGACGATATATCGGCCCGGCTCAGGTCTCTTCTGTTGGCAACATCCGATATGGCCTTTTTTAGTATATCCATTAGCCTTTAATCCTGTACCCGGGTTTTCAGGAAATTTTTAAGAAGATTGATTCCCTCGGGTGTCATGATGGATTCAGGGTGAAATTGGACTCCTTCTACAGGGAATTCCCTGTGCCTGAAGCCCATAAGTTCTTCCTGCTCCGATCGTGCCGTAACTGTTAGACAGTCTGGAAGCATAGACTCATCCACAAGGAGGGAATGATACCTCATGGCCTCAAATGGATTAGGCAGAGCTTGATATACACCCCTTTCATCGTGTTTGATCATCGAGGTCTTGCCGTGCATAAGCCTGTCCGCTCTTATTATTCTGCCCCCGAACGCGACACCGATGGACTGGTGGCCGAGGCACACACCCAAAACCGGTATCTTGCCGGCAAAATGACGTATGGCAGCCACTGATATGCCGGCACTGGAAGGCGTGCCAGGACCGGGGGAGATAAGGAGGTGGTCGGGTGTCCAGGAGTCTATCTCCTCTACAGTTGCTTCATCATTTCTTACAACCTTAATATCCGCCCCGAGTATTCCCAGGGCCTGGACCAGGTTGTAGGTAAAGGAGTCGTAGTTGTCAATGACTATAAGCATGGTTGATTACTCTCGGTCTTGCTCCGTTGTATTGGCCTTTTCTTTCTCATGGTTCGAGTCGTCAGCTATTGAATCGCTTATCCAACGGACAGGTGCCGTAACTACTTTTACGGTTGTGCTGACCACGGTTCCAGTAACACTGACCGCGGTTTTGACCGGGACAGTTATAAGGCAGCAGCCCGTAAGACCACTCAGCCATAAAGACAGAAAAGCCCAGCCTGCCGCAGTATGCAGGTTCTTCATGTACCCTTTCATTGTGATAATTCACCATGGGCGATCTGGATGGCCCGCATAAGCGCCCGCCCTTTGTTGATGGTCTCCTCCCATTCAAAAGCGGGATCTGAATCAGCAACTATACCGGCTCCGGCCTGTAGGTAAAGCATATCCTTTTTCTGGCATAGGGTGCGAATAGTAATGGCAAGATCCATATTACCTGAGAAACCAAAGTAGCCCACAGCACCGGCATACGGTCCCCGGCGCGCATGTTCGAGTTCTTCTATGATCTCCATGGCCCGTATCTTGGGCGCGCCTGATACAGTACCTGCGGGGAAACAGGCCTGCAGTACGTCAAACATGTCCTTTCCTTCTGCCAGTTCCCCCGTAACACCTGTGACAATGTGCATAACATGGGAATAACGTTCAACGGTCATAAGGTCCTCGACCTTTACAGTACCCGTTTTGGCGACCCTGCCGACGTCATTTCTTCCCAGATCCAGCAGCATAAGGTGTTCTGCTCTTTCCTTCGGGTCGGCGAGAAGCTCCCTTTTAAACTGCATGTCCCCCTTTTGATCCTTACCTCTTGGTCTGGTGCCTGCAATGGGCCTTGCTTCTATTTTGCTGCCTGTGAGCCTGACCAGAATCTCAGGCGAGGAACCAATGAGCACCTCGTCTTTCATGCGCAGATAATAGAGATAGGGCGAAGGATTTATCCTTCTGAGCGCACGGTACAGGTCAAATGCAGGGACAAGGTTTTTGCCGGAAAACCTTTGGGAGAGCACTACCTGGATTATGTCTCCTGCACGTATATATTCCTTCGCCCTGCGGACCATGTCCTCAAATCGCTCCTGGGGGACCTCAGGCCTGAGGCTGGTGGCGGGGAAGGGCTCTGCAATCGGCTCCGGGTAGTCCAGTCCGTGTCGAATGCGTCGGATCACGTCTTCTATGGCCCTTTCTCCTTTCATATATACAGACTCTGGATTGTCTTTCGGCTCTACCCTGAGGCACGCAATGATCTTGAGGGTCTGCTTTATATTGTCATAGACCATCAGGATCTCCGGAAACATGAAAACCGCGTCATTGAAACCCGCGGTATCTGAAAGATTCTCCGGCAGGCGCTCCATGAAACGAACCATGTCATAACCCATGTATCCAACAGCCCCTCCGTAGAATCGAGGGAGGTCCGGGGCCGCCGCCGGTGAAAATCGTGCCATTATTTTTCTGAGAGCGGCGAGCGGATCATCAACATTAATGTTTTCGCGCTTGCCTTCGATCTCCGTGAAGATATCATTTCCTTTACAACCAAAGACCAGAAAGGGCTTGAATCCGATAAAGCTGTATCTCCCCCACTTCTCTCCGCCTTCGAGGCTTTCAAGCAGGAACGAGTAATTGTTTTCTCCGAGCTTTGCAAACAATGATACAGGCGTATCAAAGTCCACTGCTATCTCTTTCCATATCGGGATGATGTTGGCTTCTTGGGCCAGCAGCTTGAACCCGGTCAGATCAGGAGTGATCATGATATCTTGTCCTTATATGCGTTCAAAGGTTCATTGTTCACCGTTCAGGGTTACTTTTCTGTATACCTTTCATAGCTTCACAGATTCAGGTTTCTTTTTTTAACCTTCACTAACCCAGAACCCAGAATCTTTGAACCCTTAAACGGCTGCCTGTGACTCATTTTAATTCCATGAGCCAAAATAAAAAGGCCGTGGACACCTCTGCGTGTCCACGGCCTTTTGCCTTTGCCTTTTTTTAAGCTTTAGCCTAAAAGGAGCAGACGCGCACCATTCCTCTCTGCCACAGCCACCAGCCCCACACTGAATCAGAAATCTGTTTTTCGGCAAGAGAACGATACATTTTTTGTCTTTCCTTAAGGCAGATATGTTTAAAAACAGTTAAATCAAATTTATGTAACTATAGATGTCCATATTTATGACCTGTTCGCCGGTGATTGTCAAGATTCATTTATCCGTTTCACCTTTTTCCCCAAAGCAAAAACCTGATTTTACATTTCAGCGACAAGTCCATATTATGATGTCATTATGAATTGATAATGTGACAGCATAAATAGAAGAGGAAAACCGGATTTCCATAGCCCTGTGCGACCGCTATGTCAGGTTCACCCTGCGTCGTGCCCGGCATGCCCAATCCTTTTTCAAAAAAAGCTATCTGCTGCCCAGCCTATTTGCCGGATTGTTTGATCGGACTGAAATCACAGAAGAAAAACCGCCTTTGTCCAGGTTTTGCTCCGGCCACCAGTGGTCAGGGAATTTGAAGCCGTACTGGAAGACATGTCTACACTGACCGGCTGGTGGAAAAACAAACTGCTTGGAGTCTTTCTGGCCTTTCTGCTTCCGGGCCTCGGTAGCATGATCGACTCCTGGATCGGCGGGTATGAGATTATCTCCAACCTGTTTTGAGATCAATTGGGGCTTCTTTAAGGTCGAAAAGATTGGTATATTATAAAAATGGGCAGTAAGTGGTTCGAATAATATATTTCAGGGAGTAGAAAATGGCGGAAGAATTTAAGATCTCGTCCCAGATGACCAAAAAAGAGATAATCGAAGAATACTCAAGGCTTCTCGAATCTTACAAAGACAAGGTGAGGGAAGCCAAGGAGTCTGAGAAATGGCGCTCTGAGGCAGAAAAATACAAAGAGGCAACAGCCCTGGAGGCCGCAAAAGAGGCAACAGTACATGGAGTAATCGAAAACGTCACCAATCTCAAGGGCCTGATCGGAAAGACCCTGAGCGATCTGACAGACAAGCTGTCCTCTCAGGCCGAACGTCTTGAGGAACTAAAGAGTGCAGTAGCACTTCAAGAAAAAAGGCTTAAAGAACTCTATGATATAGAGGAGGCATCTGATGCTCTGGCCAAGCTGGTTGAGGCCTATGAAGAAAGAAAAACTGTAGCTGAAACAGAATTTGCTTCAAAATTAACAAAGCTGGAGTCGGACTATGATGAAAAATTTGCAGTCCTTGAAGGAAAATACTCTGAGCTGCAGGTCACACTTCAAAAAGAGATAGAGGGAAAAAGGGCTGAATGGGAGGATGAGAAAAAGCGTTTCCTTCGCGAATTGGAAGAGGAGAAGTCACTCACAAAGCAGAAGTGGGACCGTGAACAAGCCGAGTACATCTATGAAAGGGATCGTACTAGAAAATTAGAAGAGGATAAATATAAGGAGAATAGGGCATCTCTTGAAAAGGAACTCCAGGAGCAGAAAGAAAGCACGGAAAAGGAGTTTGCGGAGAGGGATGCAGCGCTTGTAGCACAGGAATCCGAACTAAAGGATCTGAGAGAACAGGTCAAGAAGTTTCCAGGTATGCTTCAAAAGGAAGTAGAAAAAGAAAAAAGCGAGGCAATTGCGGCAGTTACCCGCGAAATGGAACAGAAAAAACAGATGGCTGCTACGGAAAGGGAGTGGGAATGCAAGGTTTATCAGCAAAAAATCGAGTTCCTGGAGGATACCATCGCCTCTCAAGAAAAGAAAATTTCAGAGCTTAAAACCGAAGTGAATTCAGCAATGAAACAAGTCCACCAGATAGCTGAAAAGGCCATAGAAGGAGCATCCCAGACAAAAGCGTTTACATCAGTAAAAGAGATAGCCATGGAACAGGCCAAAAAGCCTGAAATCACAAGGAAGGCCGAGGGTTAAAATCTCAGAGATAATCCTGCAATGCGCCTAGTATTTTGTTCTATAATTA
>Ga0190348_1000070_pt1 | contig 28296 bp, 31 predicted proteins | sample 48721367_MG_FD_161658 | JGI IMG/M metagenome (GOLD analysis project Ga0190348, IMG submission 161658) | Hydrothermal vent microbial mat bacterial communities from Southern Trench, Guaymas Basin, Mexico - 4872-13-6-7_MG | ecosystem: Environmental > Aquatic > Marine > Hydrothermal vents >... | reverse complement strand
CAAAGACCTTCTTTACAATTTCTTGAATTGCCCTCATTAATTCATCTTCCTTATCCTTCAAAAGTTTATGCCCTCTCTTCGCAAGGGCATACTTCTTCTTTTGATTAAGAAGCTCCATCCTCGTTGCACTTATATTTTGTCTCATTTTGCTTCCTTTAAGTAGATCGGGTTATTTTTTTTCTTTCTTCCCATAATACTTATTCAGATATTCATCCCTGATTCTCTTGAGTTCACTCCTGGGAAACATCCCAAGGAGTTTCCACCCAAGGTCAAGCGTCTGTTCTATAGTCCTGTTTTCATATTCACCCTGGCTGATATACTCATTCTCAAATCTCTTTGAAAATTCAAGATAAAGTTTATCCATATCACTAAGGGCAGCTTCCCCAAGAATAATGGACAATTCCTCTGCCTCTTTTCCTCTGGCATATGCAGCATAGAGCTGATTATACAGGTCGGCATGGTCTTCCCTTGTTTTTCCCTTACCTATCCCTTTATCTTTCAGTCTTGAAAGCGAAGGAAGTACATCAATGGGTGGTGAAACTCTTTTACGGTGCAGAGATCTGGAAAAAATAATCTGGCCTTCTGTAATATAACCTGTAAGATCAGGAATTGGGTGGGTCTTATCATCCTCGGGCATGGTAAGAACAGGTATAAGTGTGATAGAACCCTTTTTACCCTTAATTCTTCCTGCCCTTTCATATACAGTAGATAGGTCTGTATATAGATATCCAGGATAACCCCTCCTCCCAGGCACTTCCTTTCTTGCTGCCGATATTTCTCTTAATGCCTCTGCATAATTAGTCATATCGGTCAAAATAACCAGCACATGGGTATCCAGCTCAAATGCAAGGTATTCAGCAGCAGTTAAGGCTGTTCTTGGGGTTGCTATTCTTTCTATAGCAGGGTCACTGGCAAGATTTAAAAACATAACAACATTCTCAAGGGCTCCAGTTCTTCTAAAATCCTCCATAAAAAAATTCGCCTCTTCAAAAGTAATACCCATCGCTCCAAAAACTACGGCAAAACTTTCCTCTTTACCAAGAACCCTTGCCTGCCTTGCAACCTGTGCTGCAAGTCTATTATGGGGTAAACCAGAACCTGAAAAAAATGGAAGTTTCTGCCCTCTGACGAGTGGATTCAACCCATCAATGGCAGAAATACCAGTTTGGATAAATTCATTTGGATACTCCCTTGCATATGGATTAATTGGTGCCCCATTTATATCCCTCTTCTCTTCAGGGAGTATTTTAGATCCACCATCAATAGGATCTCCTAATCCATTAAAAATTCTACCAAGTATATCGGGAGAGAGGGAAATTTCTATTCCCCGTCCTTTAAACCTTACTGAGGTAGTAGGAATATCAACACCCTGTGTGCCTTCAAAGATTTGAATAAGTGCTTTATCTCTGTTCACTTCGAGTACCTGCCCGTTTCTTATTGTTCCATCAGGTAAAACAACTTCAGCAAGTTCGCCAAATTTTACACCCTCTATATCTTCAACCAGCATTAAAGGTCCCGAGATATTAATTACTGTCTTAAATTCTTCTCTCATACTTTTACCCCCTTTACGAGTTCATCCATACTATTATCAATCTCATCCTTAAGTTTTATTATGCTATCCGCTTCGGACTCTTCCACATATTTCATTCTTGCTATTTTCTCTATGGCAGGAACCTTTGAAATTGAATCGACATCCACTCCTTTTTTTATTGCATTTAGTGCCTTATCATAAAGATTTAGAATCACATTGAGCATATAGAATTGTTTCTTTATAGATGTGTAGGTGTCTATCTCATGGAATGAATTCTGATGAAGAAAGTCTTCTCTTATTATCTTTGCAACAAGGAGAACAAGCTGTTCCTCCTGGGAAAGTGCCTCTAACCCCACAAGTCTAACTATTTCCTCAAGTTCTGCCTCCTCTTCAAGTATCCTCATTGCCTTACCCTGATATTCATAGAATTTTTCATCGACTTTCTTCTCCATATAATCCTTGACACTTTCATTATAGAGGGAATATGATGTAAGCCAATTTATTGCAGGAAAATGTCTTGCATATGCCAATTTTGCCTCAAGACTCCAGAACACCTTCACCACCCTCAGGGTTGCCTGAACAACAGGGTCAGAAAGATCACCACCAGGAGGCGAGACTGCACCTATTACGCTCAAAGAACCCTCTCTGTTATCTGAGCCAAGACAGGTCACTCTACCTGCCCTCTCATAAAAGGAGGCAACTCTACTTCCGAGGTATGCAGGATACCCTTCCTCACCTGGCATCTCCTCCATCCTTCCAGAAATTTCTCTCATTGCCTCTGCCCATCTCGATGTGGAGTCAGCCATCAAAGCAACTGAATAACCCATATCCCTGAAATATTCAGCAATTGTTATACCTGTATAAACAGACGCTTCCCTTGCGGCAACAGGCATATTTGATGTATTCGCAATAAGGACTGTTCTCTTCATCAAGGGTTCACCGCTTTTTGGATCCTTTAATTCTGGAAATTCTATCAATACATCTGTCATCTCATTACCCCTCTCCCCACACCCAATATATATTACAACCTCTGCATCCGCCCATTTTGCAAGCTGATGCTGAATAACGGTCTTTCCCGAGCCAAAAGGTCCCGGCACACAAGCAGTTCCACCCTTTGAGACAGGAAAGAAGGTATCTATTATTCTCTGACCTGTAAACATCGGGATCTCGGGAGGAAGCTTCTTTTTATATGGTCTTGGAATTCTAACAGGCCATCTATGAAGCATCTTAATTTCTTTTACACCATCTGATGATTCAACTTTTGCAATTGTTTCTTCAATGGTAAACTCACCCTCTGAAATTGAGACTAATTTTCCTGAGATTCCAGGTGGGACAAGTACTTTATGTTCGATTAAAGTTGTCTCCTGAACAGCCCCAAGAATGTCTCCCTCTACCACAACTTTGTCCTTCTTAGCAATGGGTTTGAAGTACCACTTCTTTTTTCTCTCCAATCCAGGAATATGTATCCCGCGCGTTATAAAATCACCTGTCATTTTTCTTATTCTATCCAATGGTCTCTGAACACCATCATAGATAGATTCTAACAACCCGGGCCCCAACTCTACGGAAAGTGGTTCTCCTGTTGGAAAAACAGGCTCACCCACACCAACACCGCTGGTTTCTTCATAGACCTGAATTGATGCTATATCCCCCTTTAATTCAATAATTTCACCCATTAACTTTTTTTCACTTACATATACGACATCGTACATTTTTGAACCTGTCATATTATTAGCAACAACCAGAGGTCCCGAGACCCTGATGATTCTACCTTCTTTCATTTCTCTCCTCCTAAATCTACCCCAACTGCTTTTTTTACTATCTCTCTTATTTTCTTCATACCTGTTCCTTCACCCTTTCCACGACCAGGGATTGTTACGATATTTACATCAACAAGGTATAGTATCTTCTGGTCCTTTATTTTGTTTACTACATCCTCTGTTACAAAAATAATTATATATCCCTTTTGGATTAGTTCGTTTAAGGTATCTTCAGGGTTACCACCTTCATATGGATAAATATCCAGCCCCAGTGCCTTAAACGGTAAAACTATCTCTCTATCGCCGAATACTGCTACTTTCATATCACTACCCTTTCAATAATTTTTTCTTCAGGGATCCTGTTAAACTTACCTGAAAGTATGACACGAAGGTTTTTTATTTCATTTTCCTTTTTCAAAAGATATCCTACAATTGGCTCAGAGCCAAACACGAGGCGATTAGCCTTGTAAACATAGTTGAGCAAAAACTTTTCCATTAGATACTCGTACTTCACAAAACTATTTTCATTGACTATATATTTTATTCCTTCGGATAAGGAGTCAAAATATATCCACCTGACAAATCTCTGGGGAATATTCTCCGGGTTTTCATTTATAAGGTCTATCATCGTTTCAAATTCAACAAACCCACCTTTTATCAAACTATTCCTTATCATCTCCTTTTTGCCACCGACAATTTTTACCCTTAGTATGGTCCTGAAATTAACAAGATCAATTTTCATCTTATAATAGTCTCTGAGAAAAGGTGGATATCCATTTTCTGATAAATATGCCATTAACAGAGAATCGAACATAAAATCTATTATCTGGGGATCTTTGTTTATATAAAATGCCTCAACAGTGGAAAAAATTGCCTGAGTCATAAATCCTGGAAGGGTATCGTATCTTTCACCCTGGAAAATATCTTTAAGCATATCAATTTGAATTATTCCCAGAGGGGAAAGAATCTCACTGAAATCCCTTTCAAATACCTTGGACTTAAGCATAACTTTAAGATTAAAATAATCAAATGGGATATGAACTGTATTCCTAACTTTCTCCTCAATAATGAGCTCATCCACTATCTTATAAGAGGTTTCCCTTGATAATTGTAAAGCTTTATTATACATATCCCGACTGGTAAGATCCGAAACGATATGTGCATAATCACTATCTGTAAGAATACGTGAAATCTCCTGTGTATCCTCTGCTTTCACAAGCCTCTCTATCTTTCCTCTATCAAGAAGCTTAGTCTCAAGTGCCCTAACTCTACCAACGGCATATGAATAATTGGTATTTTCTGTGTAGCTTTCTGGTAATTTAGTTAGCATGCCCAAACAATACCCTCACAATTTTTCTATCCAGAATTTCCATAAGTGCCTCTTTAATTGAATCCGGGGTTATTAATACTCTCTTTCTACCTGACTCAATTATACAACCTGCTTCAATGGAATTCTCTGTTGATGTTGTGAATCCCAAATTTTTTTCTCTCTTTAGTTCATTTAACTTATCAATCACATCCTTCTGATGTAGCTTACCCACAAGTACTGTTTCATCTCCTTTTTCTAAATTTTTAAGTACCCATCTTGATATAAATCCAACGTACCTATCCTTGTCCCACTTTTTGAACTCTTCAAGTGCCTCATCAAAAACATTCTCAAATATTTCTCTCTTCTCTTGGAGAATTTTCTTTTTTTCTTCAAGCCTTTCAATACCTATCAATCTTTCTTTTTCCTGTTGAAGAAGACTCTCCGCTTTTTTGTTACCTTCAGAAATGATGGTTTCAGCCTTTTCTTTCGCCTCTTTAATCATTTTATCCGCTTCTCTTCTGGCATCTGCTTTAATCTTATTTGCTTCTTTTTCAGCCTCAGAGATAATTTTTTTTGAAACCTTTCCTTCCATTTTTCACCTACAACTTTAATATCAGGAATATCGTTGTAAGAAGTCCAAGAATTGCATAAGTTTCTATCATAGCTGCATATATAACAGCCTTCATTGTTGCCTCAGGCTTCTTCGCCCCCATCTCAACACCTGCGGCACAAACCTTACCCTGGAATATGCCTGATACCAATCCACCAAATCCTACAGGCAATCCTGCCACAAGAAATCTTACACCTTCAAGTACAGTAAGATCAAAACGAGGTGTACCCAAGAGTCCCAATTTCAAGATAATCAAAATGGCTGCGATAAATCCATAAAAACCCTGCGTCCCGGGGAGTGCAACCAAAAGAAACAACTTTCCAAATTTATTTGGATCCTCCGAAAGGACGCCTGCTGCTGCCCTTCCTGGAAATCCTATGCCAACACTGGAACCGAACCCAGCAAATATTGCAGCAACTGCTGCCCCACTCATTGCTATCCAAAAACCGGTCACCTATACCTCCTTTTTTTGTTTTATTTCTCTCACAATAACATACTTCTCTGATTTCTTAAACGGAGTAAAGGCTTCACCTCCACCCTCATAAAACTTAGTAAAAAACTCAACGTATTGGAGTCTCAAAGTATGAACAAAGGCACCAAGAGCGTTGATAGCGGTACTGAATAAATGCCCACCAATAAATATAAATATACCTATTACAACGCCGAGCACTGGGATAGGCCTTATCAATGAAATAATAATATTTACAGACATAGCGATACCTGCTGTTACCATACCCAGTGCCATAATTCTGCTGTAGGAGAGAACATCCCCAATAAATCCAAAGAAACCACTATACAGGGTATAAAAACCCTTCAATATAGTCTTTACAAGTGTATTACTTGGCCATCCAAAAAGTAGAATCATAAACATAGGGAAAAGAATAGGTATAGAGAATAATAATAGTTTGGTAGTAGCAAGATGGAATCTCTTCAAAATAAAGATTATTAAAAATATATATATCCAGAAGAATATCCAGGAAAATTCATTTCCAAGAGCAGATAAATACATCCTTCTCCTAAACTTCTCTATTCCACCGATCGTCCAACCATAAAATATCTGTATTACCCCGATCATAATGGAGATGGCAAAGAATACCAATGGACTTTTAAATGGGTCAAATAACATCATACGATATCTAAAATTATGCAGTGCAGGTATAAGACTATCTATGTCGCCAAACCACCCCCCCGTAATTGCTCCTGTAAATATAGTTGTTATACCACCTATGATTAATACCCAGAGGAATCTTTCCCCTCCTGGAATCTTTTTTAAGAGATAAAAACCTATGGCAATGAGCAATAAACCATAGCCGGCATCTGTCAGACAGAATGCAAATATAATAGCAAAAAATGGAGAAAGAAAAGTAGAAGGATCCACTTCAAAGTATCGTGGTAATCCGAATAGTTCCGTTATAACCTCAAATGGTCTCCCAAATTTAGGGTTCTTTAATTTTATAGGTGGGGATTCATTTTTTTCTGGTTTCTCCCATTTATAATCTATATCATCAAACTTATTAAGAAATTCTTCAAATGCCTTTTTATGTTCGTCTTCTATCCACCCGTTAATAATAAAGACATAGTTACTCTTAAGGAAATTTTCAGGTAATTTTTTCCTCTGTAATAGGGTATTGAAATAATCATATAGAACCAAAAACCTTTTCCTCAAATTGCCCTTTTCCTCATAGCTCTTATGTAGAAGGCCAAGCCTTCCTTTAAGTTTCTCCTCTTTTGACCGAAGAGATGAGATATTCTCACTAACCAAACCACGTTTAATTGGCAAATCAACTACTTCAAAATCAAGTGTTGAAAATGCATCTGTAATTTCTTTTTCGTCTTCATTCAAATATACAATATGACATCCTATTTTTGAGGTTTCAACAAATACTATCTGATAATCTACGGGCAGGTCATCGAATAGTTTTATCAATGTATCCTCTTCTACATAATTGAACACTATCAACTCAGAAATATATTTCTCAAATCTGCCTAAATCTTCTACCTTTGTCTCAAGATTTTCCCATACTTTAATTTTTTCTATTTCATTTGTAGTAGATTCAATAGCATTCTTCGTATCAATTATTTCATCCTTAAGATTAATTATTTCATCCAATTCTTCTCTTTTGAAACTTGATACCGTCTCTGCATATTTAGAGGGAGGAACAACTATCTTTAATTCAATAAAACCGGATAGGGGGCTTTTATCTGGATCAACCGGTTCAAGGAATTCAATAGCAGATTCAAGAGTTTTTACCAGTGACTCTAAATCACTATCGACATAATCCTCATCTGGAACGAGTTCAGGGAATTCCTCTGCAAAGGGTGATTCCTTCATATTTGATATATGTAGGGCACCCTCATTTTGAAGGTCTTCCAAAAATTTATCCTTAGTTTCTTTATATAAAAGAATCGAGATCTTCGTTACAGGGGCTACGCTCATAGGTTATCTATTTCCGAAAGGATAATTTCTTTTGCCTCTTGGATTTTTAACTTAGTATTGTTATCTATAATCTTTATTTTATCTTCGAGTTGTTTTTCCATCTTTTCGGTAGCCCGCTTTCCTTCTTTCTCTCCTTTTTCAATTGCTTCTTTTATATTTTTTTCTACACTTTCTTCAGCATCCTGTATAATTTTTTTCGCCTTTTTTTCTGCATTAGCAATAATTTGTGATGATTCTATCCTTGCATTGTTTATAATTTTTTCTGCTTCTTTTTCTGCTTCTTTTATCTCCTTTATTAGTTCTCTTGCCATCTTTCCTCCTGTTTTGAATAAAATAAAACTTTAATATATTTTGTCAAGTTTTTTCTTGACAAAGCTTTAGGAATGTATATAGTTAAAAAAAATAAAGGAGGTGTAATGTGACACTTGACTTTACTTATAAGGACGTTTTTAGGTCTGTTAGATTAGGTTTTTCACCCAAAAAAATCTGGGTTGCCTTTAGGGGCATTTTTTATGCTGTAATTCTTTATGCCATATTCTCGTATTTAGCTTTTCTTGTAAGTGGCTGGGGTATAAAGAATATCTGGCAAACGTATCGATACATTCCATTTCCCTTTTTAAACGCTCATCTTACATGGTACGGATGGATTTTGTGGATAGTTGGTGCCCTATTTGCCCTCTTTTATTATATGGTGACTTTCACTGCAATCTCAAAAATTACCTTTGAGCAACTTAAGGGTGACGAATTTTTTGAAACAAAAGAAGCATGGAAATTTGCTTATAAAAACTGGAAGGGCACTTTTCTTTCCCCCATATATCTGTCAATTTTCATAGCAATTCTGATATTTGTTGGTATGTTGATTGGTCTCGTCGGAAGAATTCCAACCTTTGGGCAAATAATTGTCGGTATCATCGCACTACCAACATTTGCTGGTGCCTTTTTCGTTGTATATCTGACGATTGTTTTAGGTGTCATACTCCTAATAGCACCTGCTATTGTTTCAACAACAGAAAGTGATACTTTTGATACCCTCTTTGAAGGCTTTAGTGTTCTTAACGATCAGACATGGAGATTCTTCCTATGGGAATTTATTCTTATGCTCTGTGCATTTCTTGCAATGTTAGTATTTGCTATTCTTATAAAATATACACTCAGGTTAAGCTTCTGGGCAGTTGGTATCTGGCAGGGCCCTAGGAACTGGTGGAATATTATGTGGCAAAATGGAAAATGGTATCTATATTTACCTTTTGCTCCCACATGGCTTTTGAAATGGTTCCCATCAATCGTTGCCCCTGCTAAATTTATAAGTGCAGGGATGCCAAAAGTATATCCAGGAGCTGCTACTTCCTTTGGTGGATTTTTGGTTGGTCTCTCTTTTTATGGAATTGCATTCGCTATTCTTGCATATGGTGCAGCAATAGTTTCAGCTGGACAAACTATTATCTACACTATTCTGGTTAAATTGAAAGATGATAAAAACCTTCTCGAAAAGAAAGAAGAATTATTTGAAGCAGAAGAAGTTACTGTTAAACCAGAAAAGATAGAGAAAACGGAAAAAACAAAAACCAAAAGGAGGGTCACCAAAATAGCACCAAAGAAAAAGGCAAAAAAGACTACTACGAAGAAAAAGCCCAAAAAGACAACAACCAAAAAGAAGACAACAGCAAAAAAGAGTACAGCAAAAAAGAAAACAAAAAAGACTACTAAGAAGTAATTTAAAAACCCCTGCACTGCAGGGGTTTTTATTATGTTGACATTATTCTTTTTTATATTATTCTTTTTTTATGAAATTTGAAGAAGAACTTAAGAGACTTGAGGAAATTGTTAAGCAACTTGAGAATGAAGAAACCTCCCTTGATGATTCTATATCTCTTTTTGAAGAGGGAACAAAGATACTCAAGAAACTCAAGGAAAAATTGAATGAAGCTGAAAAAAAAGTGAAAATCCTTCTTAAGGATTCTGAAGGTGAGTTTCATCTTGAAGAGGAGGGGAATGAAACTCCTTAAGGAATTGAAAAAGGTGGTAGATAAGTACCTTGATCAATTCCTGCCTGAAAAATCTTCATTCCCTTCTATTATTTACCAGGCAATGAGATACAGTATTTTTGCTGGAGGAAAAAGGATAAGACCTATTCTTCTTATCCTTTCATACGATGCTTGTGGAGGACAAAGCAGAGAGAAAATAATGGGTATAGCCTGTGCACTGGAAATGATTCACACCTACTCTCTTATTCATGATGATTTACCAAGTATGGACAATGATGATTTAAGAAGAGGTAAACCCACACTTCATAAGGTTTTTGGAGAAGCGGTGGCTATTCTTGCAGGGGATGCTTTATTTTCAAGGGCTTTTTATACTATTGCACATTCCGATATTCAACCTGAAACATTAAATCAGGCAGAAAGGGTTTTGACAAATGCAATCAGCGATACAGGCATAGTGGGTGGACAGGTGGTTGACATAGAAATGGCAATGCAGAGGAAAAAAGCCCTCCCCAAAATTCTACGATATATCCATTCCCATAAAACTGCAATTTTTATATCTGCTTCCTGTGAAATAGGAGGCATACTTGCGAATACAAGTAGCTCCAACAGACATCATCTTAGAAATGGAGGACTCGCACTTGGAATGGCATTTCAGATTCTGGACGATGTTCTTGATGTTGTAGGTGACGAGAAAATCGTGGGCAAAAATTTACGAACTGATGAAAATAAGATTACATATCCCCAGGTATATGGAATAGAAGGGTCAAAAAGAAGGGTTGAGAAGTATACGGATCTTGCTATTAAAGAATTTTCTGCTTTACAGGGAGAAAGTTCTCCATTAATAATGACTGCTCAATTCCTGATGGAAAGGATGTATTGATGGACGTTTATCATAATTATAATCTGATCATTGTTACAATAATTAGTATTATTTTCACCCAGGTAATAAAGGTATTAAATTATTACATTGTACATAAGAAAATAAATTTTACGAGATTTGTAGAAACAGGAGGAATGCCCAGTTCCCACTCTTCTGCTTCGTCAACACTTGCCACACTTGTTGCATTAAGAAATGGTGTCACTTCTACTTCATTTGCAATTATTTTGTTTATTACCACATTTATAATGTATGAAGCAGCGGGAGTAAGAAGATCCGCTGGCCAACAAGCAAAGATTCTAAATGATATTATGGATGATCTTTATAGTCATAAACCAATAAGTGACAACAAATTGAAGGAATTGCTTGGGCATACACCTACCGAGGTCATCCTTGGTAGTATGCTTGGCATCGTAATAGCTTTTGCCTTTTACAGATGAGGTGAAAATGATAATAGAAAATGTAGATTTTCCGAAGGATGTAAAAAATCTGAGTATCGATAAATTAAGCATATTGGCAAAAGAAATAAGGGATCTCATCATCAAAACAACATCAAGAACAGGAGGACATGTAGCACCCAATCTTGGAGCAGTAGATATTGCCATTGCTATTGCATATGTATTTGATCTCCCAGTGGATAAGGTGATCTGGGATGTAGGGCATCAGGCATATGCACATAAAATTATAACAGGAAGAAAAAAAGCCCTGCATACCTTGCGGCAATTTGGAGGAATAAGTGGATTTTTAAAAAGAGATGAAAGTATATTTGATACATTTGGTGCTGGTCATGCAAGTACCGCCATATCTTCTGCATTGGGTCTTGCAATTGCAAGAGATCTTTCAGGAGAAAACTATAAAGTCATTGCTGTAGTTGGAGATGGTGCCTTAACAGGTGGAATGGCTATGGAGGGATTAAATCAAGCAGGTCACTTTCAAAAGGATATAATTATCATCTTAAATGATAACAAAATGTCTATTTCCCCAAATGTTGGTGGTATGAAAAATTATCTCCTGAGGTTGCAGTCAGCGCCTATATATAATAAATTAAAAGATGATATATATGATCTTCTGGGAAGATTACCAAGTTCTATTAGTGCAAAGGCACGTCTTTCTGCCAGAAAACTAAGGGAGGGCCTGAAAAGCCTCGTTGTTCCTAACCTATTATTCGAAGAATTAGGAATTCGTTATTTTGGTCCTGTTGACGGCCATAATCTTCAAGAATTAACCAATACCCTGGCACGATTGAAAAATCTAAAAGGACCTCTTCTTTTGCACGTCATTACAACAAAAGGTAAAGGCTATCCCCCTGCTGAGAAAGATCCAACACTTTTCCACGGATTGGGACCGTATGATATTATGACAGGTTTGCCAAAAAAGAAAAGTGGACCACCAAGTTATAGCAAGGTTTTTGGAAGGACACTTACAGATCTTGCAAAAAAATATAAATCTATCGTAGCCATTACTGCTGCAATGCCAGAAGGTACTGGTTTAGATATATTTCGGGCTGAAATACCTGAACGATTTTTTGATGTTGGTATTGCAGAGCAACATGCCGTTACTTTTGCAGCGGGCTTATCAACAAATGATAAACGCCCTGTTTGTGGCATATATTCAACATTTTTACAAAGGGCGCTCGACCAAATCATCCATGATGTTGCACTTCAAAATCTACCAGTTATTTTTGCCCTTGACAGGGGGGGGCTCGTAAGTGGAGATGGTGCCACCCATCATGGTGCATTTGACCTCACCTATCTCCGTATGATACCAAATATGGTTGTTATGGCTCCAAAGGATGAAGATGAATTGAGGAGAATGATACTCACAGCAATTCTATACAAAGATGGTCCTATAGCCTTCAGATATCCAAGGGGGAGCGGATATGGAGTTGCGATGACCGAACCCATAAACCCTATTGAAATAGGAACCTGGGAAGTACTAAAGAGAGGAGATGATCTTGCTATCCTTGCTGTTGGTAAAATGGTATATAGGGCGCTTAAAGTAGCAAATCTGCTAAAGGGTATTAAAGCTACCGTTATAAATGCAAGGTTTGTAAAACCCCTTGACGAAAAGATACTTTTGGAAATTTCTAATAAATATAAATACATCGTTACCATAGAGGATAATGTACTAACAGGTGGTTTTGGGAGCGCCATATTGGAATTTTTATCAAACAATAAACTAAAAAAGGATGTCCTCAGGCTGGGTATACCTGATAGATTTATTGAGCATGGAAATACAGAACTCCTATATGAATCAATAGGTCTTTCTGTGGATCAAATAGCAAAAAGGATTAAAGAGTTCTTAAAGTGAAAGAAAGAACACTAAAGAAAAAAATAAAATTTAAAGGTAAAGGAATCCATACAGGCGAAATAACCTCAATTATCCTCTATCCACAGAATAAGGGAGGAATAAGGTTTTTAAAGAACGGTTTAGAAATTGAAGCAAATTTGAATAATGTCACTGAATCGAACAACTCCACAATCCTTTATAAAGACGGCGAAACAATAATGACAGTAGAACATCTGCTTTCTGCTATATTTGGAGCAGGTATTGATCATTGTCTCATAGAAACAGACGGGCCTGAAATTCCCATTATGGATGGCTCTTCTCTACCCTTCTATAATGGACTGAAAAATGTCGGTTTTGAAGAATTGAAAAAAGACAAGGTTTTCTTCCAAATAAAAGCATTATCAGCCCTTGAAGGCCCCGGAAAATATATTTCTGCAACTCAATTCGATAAATTATCTATTTATGCCGTAGTTTCATTTCCATATAAATTCCTTTTTCTCCAGGAATTTTCATATACTGAAGATAAAAACTATGGGGAAGAGATTGCACCAGCAAGAACCTTTGGCCTGGAAGAATGGGTTTCTGAGCTTAAAAATAAGGGATTGATAAAAGGAGCAGATTTGACAAATGTTCTTTACTATGACAAAAATGGACCCGTGAACACCCCAAGGTTTGAAAGTGAGGTAGTCAGACATAAGATTCTTGATTTTATTGGGGATCTTTCACTGCTATCTGTTAATATAAAGGGTAAATTTATTATACTTAGAGGTGGCCACAACCTGCATCATAAATTTTTAAAAATGCTCTCAAATAGGTCTGTTAATGAGAAAAAAGAGACCTGACCCAAAAAGGAGGCACTATGGAAACAAAATATACTATTGAAGACATAATGAAGATCTTGCCGCACAGATATCCATTTTTACTTGTTGATAGGATTATTTCCCTCACTGAGAATGAAGTCGTTGGCGTTAAGAATGTAACCTTCAATGAACCCCAATTCCAGGGGCATTTTCCTGGTGCACCTGTTATGCCTGGTGTTCTTATAGTAGAATCTATGGCTCAGACAGGTGGCTTTCTCCTGTTGAAGAGAGTTAAAAAGCCAGAAAATAAACTTGTTTATTTTGGGAAAATTGACAAAGTGAGATTCAGAAAACCTGTAAAACCTGGTGATACGCTTATCCACAAGTTACAGCTTTTAAGATTTAAAGGTAATCTCTGTGTTATGTCGGGAAAAAGTTACGTAAACGATGAAATAGTTGCTGAAGGGGAATTTACTGCTGTAATCGTAGATAGAGAATGATCCACCCTACTGCCATAGTTAGCAAGGAATCAAATATAGATAAGGATGTGGAAATTGGTCCATTCTGCATCATTGAAAAGGGCGTAAGAATAGAAAAAGGGACTGTTGTAATGAATGGGGTTGTAATAAGAAAGGGAACAATTATTGGAAAAAACAACAAAATTTTTCCTTACGTTATTATCGGAGAGGAACCACAGGATAAAAGTTATCGGAAAGAAGATACAGAGGTAGAAATAGGCAATGGAAATGAGATAAGAGAATTTGTAACAATCCATAGGGCAGTAGGTGAAGGGAAAAAAACTAAAATAGGGGATAAAAACTATATAATGACATATTCCCATATAGGTCACAACGCTAAAGTTGGTAATAGTACTATAATAGTTAATGGGGCTACTCTTGGTGGATATGCAGAAGTTGGAAGTTATGCCTATCTAAGTGCATATGTCGCCCTTCATCAATTTACACGAGTTGGTGCCTATGCTATAGTGGGAGGTGGGTATAGAGTAATTAAAGATGTGATTCCTTTTGCTTTAGCAGCAGGCGAACCTTTAAGAATAGTCAGTGTTAATACAGTAGGCCTAAGAAGAAATAATTTTTCTCAGGAGAGAAGAGAAATAATTAAGGACACCTTCAGAATACTATTTAGATCTAATTTGAATACCCACCAGGCTATAGAAAAGATAGAAAACCAGATGCCTATGAATGAGGATATAAGATTGATAATCGATTTTATCAAAACGAGTAAAAGGGGCATCGTAAAAGGAGGATAGATGATTGATAGGGAATATATAATAAAGGAAATAATAAACCATACAGGAATAAATGGAGATATCAATATTAATAATTCGGTAGCCTCCAGAATTGAACACACCCTGTTAAACCCCGAAGCAACTAAAGAAGATATAAAAATCTTATGTGATGAAGCAAAATTTTATGGATTTTTTGGGGTTTGTGTTCAGCCTTACTGGGTAAAATTTGCACATACGCTCTTAAGAAATACAAATGTTAAGCTTGTTGCAGTGTGTGGTTTTCCAGACGGAGTCCATAGACCAGAGGTGAAAACTCAGGAGGCAAGACTCGCAGTCCTTGATGGCGCAGACGAGGTAGACATGGTAATGAATATTGGTGCCTTTAAATCAAAGGATTATGACAATGTAGTTCAGGATATAAAAATGGTAAAAAATGCCATAAGACCCCTGATAAAACTTAAGGTTATCATTGAAACTCCCCTATTATCAGAAGAAGAAATAGTTAAGGCAGCACTACTCGTAGAAGAGTCCGGTGCAAATTTTGTAAAAACTGGAACCGGAAGGAATGGTCCCGTAAAGGTGAGGGACGTAGAATTAATAAAAAAAGCAGTTAAAATACCTATAAAGGCAGCAGGCGGTATAAGGGAAAAAGAACTCGCACTCCAATTGATAAGGGCAGGAGCCGAACGAATTGGCACATCTTCAGGTCCAAAGGTTGCAGGAGAATAACCCCTTCGCCCTATATCTTTTCTATATACACTGCAGTTCCATATGCCAGGAGTTCTGCTGCACCCTGCATAATAGATGATGTCATAAACCGGACACCGATAATGGCATTTGCCCCCATTTTCTCAGCGCTCTCAATCATTCTATCGATTGATTGTTCCCTTGATTCTGCAAGCATCTTTGTATATTCTACTACTTCTCCTCCGACAATATTCCTTAATCCTGCAAGAATATCCCTCCCCACATGCCTTGCCCTAACGGTATTCCCTTTTACAAGTCCAAAGACCTTTCTAATCTTATATCCTGGTACATCCTGGGACGTTACAATGATCATTTATGAACCTCCTTTGAATATTTATCTTTCCTTGAAACAAATATCCTCTCTCTTAATATAGAAATAAGAAGTACCACGAAGCCAAAAACAAAAACAAATAAGCCAATCTTTGCAAACATAGGTAACTCGACATCCTTTAGCACAGCCTGTATCCATTCAATAATACCATATGTGAGGAGTATGATAGCACCTATCGAAAAAAAGATCCATCCAATGCCTCTTTCAATCCTGTTATAAAGGCTCTTCCAGTATTCCTCCCATGCCCTGTCGGGATTTTTTAGAACTATCATATCCATCACCTCCTTCAATTTTTTTTGTTCTTCAACTTCTCTATATAATTCGGGCTTTTCCCTGAGGAGTTTTTCAAATTCCTCAAGTTGTTCCCCTTTAAGTTTCCCGTCAATGTATAGTACGATTAATTCTTCCTTTCTATTCATTTTTCATCTTTTCCATAAGTTTTTTCCTCGCATAGTACAATCTGGACATCACAGAACCAATGGGAATATTAAGAAGTTCAGAAATTTCCTTATAACTCATATTTGAAAAATGTCTCAGAAATATGATCTCTCTGTCTTTTTTATCTAAGGTGTCTATAGCCCTTTTTAATGACTCGATTTCCTCCATTTTCTCAAGAGCTTTTTGTGGATCATCATCTACAAGAACCACTATATCTTCAAAATAATCTTCTCTTTTTCTTCGCATCGATGTAACAAGATTTTTTATAACCGAATAAAGGTATGGAAAAAATGGTCTTGAAGTGTCAAATTTTTTAATACTTTTCAAAACACGCAAAAACGCCTCTTGTGACACATCCCAGGCAAGATGGGTATCCCCTGTAAAATACAATGCAACACTGTATGCCTGTTTCATATATCTTTCCACAATTTCTCCATATTTTTTTATTTTTCCTCTCTTCACTTCTTCAAGTAACTCCGTATCACTCATCATACTATTTACCCTTTTTTCCCATTTTTATTCAAAACCTTTCTGATATACTCAAGATACTTTTTAATTGTTCTTTCATAACCGATTTCTTTAGGAAAATAGAATTTCCTGTTTTTTATCTTTTCTGGAAGATATTGTTGTTCTACTATACCAAAAGGGAAATTATGGGGATATTTATATCCCTTACCATACCCCAATTTCTCCATAAGCTCTGTAGGGGCATTCCTAAGATGGAGGGGAATCGTAAGATCAGGAAACTCTTTAAATGTTTTCAAGGCATTTTTGTATGCCATATATGCAGAGTTACTTTTAGGGGCAGTGGCAAGGTATATAGTAGCTTGTGAAAGTGGAAGGAATCCTTCTGGAAGGCCAATAAAATTAAGTGCTTCTTTTGCAGCAACAGCAACAAGAAGAGCTTGTGGATCTGCATTGCCAATATCTTCCGATGCAAGAATTGTGAGTCTTCTCGCGATAAATAACGGGTCTTCTCCACCTTCAATCATTCTTACAAGATAGTAGAGTGCGGCGTCGGGATCACTTCCCCTGATGGACTTAATAAATGCAGAAATAAGATTGTAATGTTCTTCCCCCTTCTTATCGAATGGAACCCTCTTTTGTAATATATCGATAATAAGATTTTCTGTTACCTCTTTACCTTTACCGGCATTCTTTACTCCAATTTCAAGTGTATCCAGAGCAACTCGCGCGTCTCCTCCAGATATGTTGGCAAGAAATCTTATGGTTTTTTCTTTAATAATTGGTTTATACTCATTAATTATTTTATCTCTCTTAATGGCATCCCTTATTATTTTTTCGATTTCTTCGGGTGTTAACGGATAGAGAATGTAAATTCTAACCCTTGATAGTAATGGTCTGATAACTTCAAAGGAGGGATTTTCTGTTGTTGCCCCAATCAATGTAATAATACCTTGTTCTATGTATGGTAAAAAAGCATCCTGTTGTGCCTTATTAAACCTGTGTATTTCATCAATGAAAAGTATTGTTTTTTTATTTTCCGATCTTATCAATCTTTTCGCCTTTGTAATAACCAGCCTTACATCTTTCACCCCTGAGAGAACGGCACTCAGGTGTTCGAAATTCGCATTTACAGAATTTGCGATAATATTTGCGAGTGTTGTTTTACCTGAACCCGGGGGGCCCCAAAATATCATAGATGGCACCTCACCCTTCTCTATGGCTAATCTAAGGGGTTTACCAGGACCAACAAGGTGTTCCTGACCTACAAAATTCTCAAGGGATTTCGGTCTTACCCTTTGAGAAAGAGGAGGAAATCCCTCCTCCTCTTTCTCAAAGCTATCATCTGGAAAAAGTCTTTTCCTTATAACTTAACCCCCAGCATAAAAGAATATTTATTAAGTGGGTCATAGGTATTTTCAGTTTCGTTATACTGGAATTTTCTCTGTAGTGTTACTGTCCCATAAAGCCTCAAAAATATTTTTTTAGAGACACTAACGGTATATACTGTATTTTCGTCAGTATTGAATACATTTTTAATATTTTCAATACCAGTCTTATCATACATTATTAAGACAGGCATATCTTCAATGAATTTTGTCCCATCGAGGATTAAGTGTATCTTACCGCTATTAGCCATATTGTGATAATATTGATAATTACCCCCAAGTGTTAACCTCCCAAAGGCAGTGGCAGTTAACTCCCCATAATAGCCATCAAAATTACCGTAATAAGAAGAAAGTATTGCTTCCTTCCCAGCTTTTTGGGCTTCATAAAGTGGATCAAAATAAGAAGGTATAAATTGATCTGAAAGTATTCTTTTTTCAAACTTTGCAGAGAGTCTCAATATATTCATAATAAAGTTAAAATCAACCCTTCCTCCCGCCCCAAACCCACTACCATAGTTTGTTATCTTTGCATAATCAGCATAGAATCTGATAGATAACATCCCGGTACTTATGATAGGCAAACCAATGTCAAATCCTGTAAATCCAAGTGAACCATTAGTAGTGTCATTGTTATCTGGATTTAAATCGGCAATATATGAAACTCCTGTCTCCAAATTACCAAGAATGGGTATAGGAGCAATAAATCTTATGGGCCTTATGAATACTCTCGTGCCAACAATTTCAGGTTTGGCTAAATTGGAGTATAATATTTTACCTCCAAATTTTCCCAGATCGGATGCAAGGATTACACCTGACTTTCTAGCATTTTCATCCAACGTATTTGAATAATTATCCATTATGAATCCATCCCCAACAACTGTATGATCAAGTACACCAACTTTTAAATAAAGTGGACTATTCACATATCCAACCCTTAAATACCTTATTTTACCAAAAATATCAGTAGGGGAATCCCAGTCTTCTGAGCGAAATCTTCCCTTGCTACTTACCCTTAGTGGAATATCAAGACCAAAACCAATTGGGCCTAATCCCAGTTCAGGCTGAAGTGTTAAATTAAACCATAGGGTATCTGACATATAATCTGCACCAATGCCACCAAAGAATTCAAATGATTTAGCCTCGGTATTTTCCTGTGCAAAAATAGGCAATGTAAAAAGAACAACAATCAAAAGTGCCATTCTACGCATACTCACCTCCCTTTTTTGTTATCATATCAAAAAACTGCAAAAAATCAATAGGTAATTAGGAATTCTTTTCATATAACAAGACTTATAACCTTTTAATCCCCTTATCTCCAATATCTGTTCTAAAGTACATACCATCAAAATGAACATTCTCAATTTCTCTATATGCCATTTCTTTTGCCTCAATTAATGTTTTTCCCCGTCCTACAATATTAAGAACCCTGCCACCATTTGTATAAAATTTGCCCTTTTCTTTTTTTGTGCCAGCGTGAAAAATAAGTGATGGTTTCTTTTTAAATGAAATTAATTTGCCCTTCTCATAATGACCAGGGTATCCCTTACTTGCAAGCACAACACAAAGGGCGTATTTTTCCTCCCATAAAATCTCTGGAATTTCATTGCCCTCAGAAACAGAAAGCAAAAGGGGAAGTAAATCAGACTTCATAATCGGGAGGATTGCCTGTGTTTCAGGATCACCAAATCTCACATTAAATTCAAGCACCTTGATTCCCTTTTTGGTCACCATAATCCCTGCATACAACACGCCTCTAAAGTCTAATCCCTCCTTCAGTAAACCAGCAATTGTTCTTTTAAACACCTTTATTTCTGCTTCTTGTCTTAGCTCAAAATTAATAAGAGGTACAGGGGCATATGCACCCATACCGCCTGTATTTGGTCCCTTATCGCCATCAAATATCTGTTTATGATCCTGTGATGGGAGAAAAAGCCTGTAAGAATTACCGGAGATAAGCCCAATGATAGAAGATTCCTCCCCTTCTAGAAATTCCTCTATAACAATCACTTCGCCTGCTTTGCCAAAAACTTTTTTGAGCATCATATTCTCGACTGTCTTTATAGCGTCTTCTTTTGTTAAGCATTTAATAGAACCCTTGCCTGCAGCCGGTCCTGAGGCTTTAATTACTAATGGGGAAGGATGCCCCTCAATAAATCTTACTGCAGAATGAAAATCATCAAAACTCTCATAATCTGCAGTCGGAATATTAAATCTTTTCATAAAATCCTTTGCAAATGCCTTCTCTCCCTCTAGTTTTGCTCCCTCTTTTGTTGGGCCAAAAATCTTTAATTTATGCTGATGAAACTTATCAACAATACCATCAATCAAAGAGGCTTCAGGTCCAACGATAGTAAAATCTATATTGTGTTCTTCAATAAAATTTATAAGTTCGCTGTCCGTTTCAACAGATATATTTTCTCCTATTTCTGTCGTCCCTCCATTACCTGGAGAAAAATACAATTTGGGAATTTGTGAATTCTGCCTCAGTTTCCAACCGAGACAACTTTCTCTGCCTCCTGCGCCAATTATTAGAACTTTCATATCATCACTCCTGCAGTAATCTGATTTTCCATATCTCCTCTTCTACGCGAGAAAAAAATGTCACTTTTGTATGTTTCTTCTGGGAAGAGAAAAAGAGGCGCTATTCCGAACTCATCTAATTGACTTACACTTGAAGAAATAAGGTCAAGGTAAAACTGATCTCTTTTCCTTACTATGCCAGGGATACCTTCAATGCTAAACATACGCTCTATCTCTTCACCTACGGGATAATTTTCCCAATCTATGGATGGACCAAATGCTATAATCCATTCTGAAGGCAAAATATTTTTTTCAAATTTCATCTTTAATATAAATTTTCTTACAATTCTCATTAATGTACCTTTCCATCCAGAGTGTAAAAGGGCAATTATGTGTTTTTCTGGATTATAAAATATTATAGGAAGGCAATCGGACGTTTTAATATATATCATAACATTTTTTTCTTCTGTGTAAATTCCATCACCCACAAGTTCAACCCCTTCAGTGGCATTTTGAATTACAGCTGAATGTATCTGGGTAAGTCCAATTTTTTTGTACTTTTTGATTTCTTCTAAGGGATTATAATATTTTGTCCCCTGGATTATTTTGGCCTTGCTATTGAATTGAAGTTCATACCATATTTTATTTCCATCTTTAATTCTCTTCCACATTTTCTCCTCCAATTTTAAAATTTAGCATTCGCAACATCAAATCATTCCTAAATTTATCGATTTCAGGATAAAATACTAAATCAATTGTAGGCCGATTTTTCAAAACTTCAAGAGATTTGACTGAATTAAAACCTATAACCTGAATATGCTTCTTACCTTTTCTTATCTTAAATTTTATATGTTCACCGCTAAAATTGTCAGGATAACCAACAACTTCTACATTCCTTACTATAAACACTGGCTTCGTATTCGATGGACCAAATGGCATAAGTTTCCTCATACCCTCAACAAGGTTCTTATTAATAATATCAAAATCTATTTCTAAATCTATGTAAAATTTCTTTTCTATATCCTCCTCCTTTATATGAAACTTAACAACGTCATTAAATTTCTCTGTAAACTTATCCAGGTTTTCTTTTTTTATTATTAAACCTGCGGCTTCTCTGTGTCCACCAAATTCTACAAGGAACTCAGCGCATTCTTTGAGGCCTTCGTAAAGGTGAAATTCAGGTATTGACCTCCCGGAACCCTTTCCTATCTCCTCATCAAAAGAAATTATTATGGTGGGCCTATTATATTTTTCCACCACCCTTGAGGCAACTATACCTATCACACCTTCATGCCAACCTTCACTTGAAAGAACAAGTCCCCAATACTTACTTTTATCTATTTTATCCGCGGTCTCCAATGCTTCTAAAAGGATATCCTTTTCTATTTTTTTCCTCTCTTCGTTTAATGTATGAAGTTTCTCAGCAATCTGTTTTACTTCATTTTCATCATAGGAGGTTAAAAATGTAACCACTTCCTTTGCCTGGCGGAGTCTACCAATGGCATTAATTCGGGGACCAAAGATGAAACCAACGTGGTATGAGGTAAAAGGCTGGGTAACACCTGCAACTTTTGCAAGTGCTCTTAATCCTGGTCTTCTCATCCTGTTAAGAACTTTAAGCCCAAAATGAGAAAGTATCCTATTCTCTCCATAAAGAGGAACCACATCAGCAATTGTGCCTAATGCTACAAGGTCAAGATCCCATTTAAGCTTCTCTACAGGAAGATTATTTATATGGGAAAGTGCCAATGCAAGTTTGAAGGCAACACCAACACCCGCCAGCTCTCTAAATGGATAATTTGTATCGAGCTTCGGGTCCAATATAGCAAAAGCAGAAGGAATGGTTGAGCCAGGCTCATGATGATCGGTTACTATCACATCAATTCCATTCTTTTTTGCATACTCTATTTCACCAAGAGCAGAAATACCGCAATCAACGGTTATTATCAATTTTACACTATTACTAATTGCATAATCAATTCCTTCTTTTGACAGCCCATAACCTTCCTTTAACCTATGGGGGATGTAGTAATCTACTTTTGCACGCAATCTTTTAAACAGAGAGTAAAGAAGCGCTACACTGGTTGTTCCATCGACATCATAATCACCGTATATAAGAATCCTCTCCCCTTTTTTAATTGAATACATAATTTTTTCTAATATTTTCTCCATATCCTGAAAAAGAAAAGGAGAATAGAGTTTTTTATAATCAGGATTCAGAAACTCGACAATTTCTTCATCCTTTAGTCCCCTTGAGTGAAGAAGTGTATACACAGCGGGGTGAATATTCAATTCCTCAGAGGGAATGATTACTCTGTTATTCTTTACTATCCATTTCATAGTATCCCCTAATCTTTTTCACTGCTTCTTCAACTTCTTCCGAGGTTACAATCCTTTCAGGCATAAACAATCCACCAACAGGTTTTAATAAATGAAGTCCCATTACTAATTTAGCGGTATAATAATAATAGCTGATGGTGTCGATATCTCGAGGTAAGGAAATATCCTCATAATATGTTTCAAGTTTCAAAGCAAATATAATTCTTGTTAATACAATAGTGAATTTATATCTCTTTAAGGTGTCATTGCCAAAAAATTTCCCATCTACTTTTCTCATAAAGCCTGAATTTACCACAAATTTTTCTGGGTTTGAGGGTTCACTATGTGAAAAGTATTTTGTAAGATAAAAGGCAAGTGTGTCCCTTGTAGCTATATGCATTGTCGGTTCAGCTCTATAGTGCACTTCATTTCTTTTGATACTTTTATTACACCCTGTTTCCAAAGAGCTCAAAATCAATAGCATTAACAATCCTGACATTATAAAATTTTCCTGTTTCATACCTCCCCTCTAACCATACCAAGTTATCAATTTCTGGTGCGTCATATATCGTTCTACCAAAAAATTCACCATTATCTCTCCCATCAACAAGCACCTTAATATTTTCTCCAATAAATTCTTGATTTATTTCATTAGAAATTCTACCAAATAAATTCATTAATTCAACCATCCTCTTTTCCTTTATTTTACTGTTAACGTTTCCAAGGCTAAAGGCGTGAGATCCCTTTTCTCGAGAGTATTTGAAAACCCCTATTCTCTCAACCCTATAACTTTCCAAAAAATTAAGGAGCTCTCGAAAATCCTCTTTCTTTTCTGAAGGGAATCCAACAATAAATGTGGTCCTTACTGCAAATTTACCCGAGGATCTTATATAGTCAAGAAGATCTATAATCTCTTTTTTCCTGTATCCCCTTTTCATATCCTTCAATACCCTGTCAGAGACATGCTGAAATGGTATATCAAGATAGGGAACGATGTGTTCTGAGGATGATATAAGGTCCACGACTTTTTTAATTATCTTAGAAGGGTATAGATACATAACCCTTATCCAACCATCGAAAATTTCATCAACTCTTTTTAAAAGTTCTATCAGCATAGATTTACCATATAGATCTTCTCCATATTTTGTAGTATCCTGAGCAATAAGGATGATTTCTTTTACAGATTTGGGAAGTGATTTTACTTCTGCAATAATATTTTCTAAAGGTTTTGAATGATATCTCCCCTTTATAGAGGGTATCATACAGAATGAACAGCGGTGATTACAACCATCCGCTATTTTTATATATCTGAAATGTTCAGGCATAAAGTGTGAATGTGAATAAATATTCTTTTCAATAAGACTTCTTTCACTCCCTTTCACAAATTTCTTGCCACTCAGAATTTCGTTAAACCTGACTATATCAGGAAGAAAGATACCAGGTGCCTCTATCTTGTTAACAAATTTCTCGCCTCCTCTCTGCAAAAGGCAACCCGTTACTATTACTTTCTTCCCAACCGATTTGTAACTTTTTATTATGTCAATAGATTCTTCAATTGCAGGTTTAATAAATCCACAGGTGTTTACAATAACGAAATCTGCCTTCTCAGGATCTGCAACGAACTCCAAGTCAAATCCCTGTTCTAAATTTGTGACAATATACTCACTATCTGTATCATTTTTAGGGCATCCGAGAGAATGCACAAAAAACTTCTTGAGTTTTTTTCTTTTTCCCATATACATATTATATGTTAATACCTGTTGGAGATGATGTAAAGGGAAAAATTTTCCCATTTACAACCTACTGCCTTATTCTATTGAATCTCTTTGTTTTTTTCAAATTTGGTATTCAAGAGAGATTCCTACTCGTTCCCTCCAATTTTTCAAATTTCAGTTTTGATACGTTTATTTCCATATTTTCATCAATGTTTATACATGCTTCAATACTTCACCTTTTGGGTAATATGTTTTATCTATTCATCTTTGGGAAATCTCTGGAGTCAAAAATTGGGAGCTGGAGATTTCTTTTCCTCTACTTGCTTGGGGGAGTATTTTCTGCCCTTTTTTATGTAGCCTTTAAAATAAATTCCTCAATTCCTGTTCTTGGCGCCAGTGGTGCTATATCTGCAATAATGGGGGGTTACCTTCTCTTCTTTTTTAAAAGAAATATAATAATACTTTTCCCTTTTCCTCCCTTTAAATTCAAGATAAAGGCATACATTTTCTTCTTTATATGGCTCATATTCCAGTTCTTAACAATGAGGTCAAAGTCAATTGCAGTTCCAGCACACATAGGTGGTTGGATATTTGGTTTCGTTACTGCGAAGGCCTTTGAGGTGGAAAAAAGAGGAAAATAGAATAAACGTGCTAAGAAACATTAAAATAGGATTGTTAGTTATTTTAATTTTGTGAACAGGATTGCTCTTGGTCTTGGAGTAGAGTTTACGGAAGAAGAAATGCATGGATATAAGGTGTAAAATAACTATTGATATTTTTCTTTTTTATCTATAATATTTTGATATGTACGATAATAGAGGTGCAAAAAGAATTTTGATTCTTGGGGGAAAAGATACAGGTAAAACTTCATATTTCAATGATTTATTCAATGAGTTGAAGAGCAAAAAGAAGAACCCAGTACTTATTTCCATTGATCCAGGACAGAATGAAATCCTGCCATCAACATTACCTGTTTTCTGTGATGCAATTTACTTTCTTTTTTTCCACCCAGGTACTAATCCCCTTTTCCACAATGATATCTATTTTTATGGTATTGAAAAGGTTATTGAATTTAGTTCACGTTTAGGCGATAGAGCTGTTATCATAGATACACCCGGAATAATAGAGACAAAAATAGGTAAGATGTTCCTAAATAGATTGATGACACTTTTTATCCCAGATCTATTGATAGATTTTTCCACTAAAAAAAATGAAAAAATAAAGAAAAAATCAAAGACAAAGAAAAAATTTTTAAGAAGGGAACGATTAAAGAATTTTGAGGCATCTCCAATCCCCATTCCAATTAAATATATTATTATGGCAGAGGAAATACTTAATGGAATCCCATCAGAAAAAGATGGGGTGAAACTTGCCTTTCAAGCGGTATTCGGTGGTAATCATCTTCTAAAAAATGAAAAGAATACATATAATAAACTTGCGGAGGAATATGATAAGGCTAACGTTGAAAAAATTCAGCCATTACTTCAGTTAATAGACCCAAGAGGAATACATTATCGATTAAACATTTGTGTATTCAAAAGAATGGGATTCACATTTGAATTTCTTTGGGAATTGTTTAAAGATTCACAGTTTATTGAAGGGGATAAAAGGCTTCTTTCCGATTTTGCCAATGCACTGGGTATGACGCAATTAAATATAAACAAAATCCCTCATCATTCAGATAAGTATATAACAAAAAATGAACCCTCCTATATAGTCATTGCCCATAATGCTGTGGTTCGGCTCTTGAAAGAGATATGCTTATAAATTTTGCTCGTGATGTCTTTCCTTCACGATTGACTAATTATAGTTCATGGTTTTTTCCCTATATCCTAATCGCTGTCTTTTTCCTGTATTTTCCTTTAATGCCCTCCTATGTGTCTTGATTATTGCTCCACGACTTATGTCATTAGAAAATTTAAAATTTAGAGACTGACACCAGGGGACAACCCAAAATTCCCTTGACATCGTTTTTTGCTTCTCTATACTTTCTCAAAAGGAGGATCGATGACAATTTTTTCTATAATGTTTATTTTTTCTATCTCACCAGAGGCACTTCTACAAAAGATTGACAATGCAAGAGCACCTGAGAATTTTGAATCAATTATAGTAATGATAAATCATTATCCCGATGGTAGAGAGATTCAGTATAGGATGAAGTCAATATCAAAAAAAGATAAAGGTACTTATCTTGAATTTCTATCCCCTGCACGGGAAAAGGGAAGAAAATTTCTTGTTGTAGGGGATAATCTATGGATGTATGTGCCAGGGGTTTCACGAATTATAAGACTTTCAGTAAAGGACAATTTTATGGGTTCCAATTTTACTAATAATGATTTGATGAAATCCAGATTCGAAGGAGATTATTCTCCTGTCTCCATAGACTCTACCAGCATCAAAAATAAATATATATTATCATTAAAGGCAAAATCATCCTCTGTGCCTTATAGTAAAATAGAGATTACTGTACAGAGAAATGAGTATACCCCTAAATTAATTTTATACTATACACTCTCTGGTAAGCTATTACGTAGAATGGAGCTTAACTCTATCAAAGATTTTGATGGATATAAAATCCCTACATATATGAAAATGAAAAATTTGCTTACAAAGAATAATTATACTATAGTTAGGCTTGAATCGTTCATAGAAAGAAAAAATATCCACAACAGGATTTTTAATCCCGATAATCTTAAAAGATGATATTCCTCCTTTTCTCGATATCCGTAAATGGTTACTCAGCATATTATATTGGTATAACTGATTCTCTATTCTTTAATCGAATTGAAGTGAAATTGAAATCGGAAGTTAAAAGCCAATCAGGGGATTTCCTCGGAGATATCAGAACAGGCTACAATTATCCTGGGGGTACATATATATCTATTGACAGAGCATCATTTAAAATCTATGTGAAAGACTTTCAATTTCTTCTTGGGAAAGACCGAATACCCTGGGGATTTGGCTATTTTTATTCTCCTGGGGATCTTGTTAATCCCGAATATTCTCCACTGGATCCTGAAAGAATAGAGGAGGGAGTAGAAATGATAGACATTAGCTTTAGGAGATCACAGAGTACATCCCTGGAATTCATTCTTCTGCCTGCACAGAAGGCACATAGAATTATAGTTCCTGATGATATAAGAATCGGAGGAAGAATCTATGTGTTTACCAATTCTTTTGAATCTTACCTTTCCTTGATGAAAAAAAATGAATATATATTGAGCACAGGAATAAGAAAAGACTATCTTGGATATATTCTTTACGGAGAATTAAAATCTACAATAAATGCGCTCTCAAGATTCTCTTCCCTTATGGGAATAAATAAAACCCTTTATAACAATTTTTATGTTAACCTTGAATATTTTCATAATGGTGATGGAATAACAACAACAGAATACGACTCTCTCCAGAATATTGGTAGACTTCATATAAACCCTGGGTATACGGGGAAAAATTACTTATATACTGGTTTATCATACAGTAGAGATGAAGGATTCGGTTTTGGTTTTTATAGCATTTACAGTAT